>Ga0209489_101449_pt1 | contig 48729 bp, 24 predicted proteins | sample SiratrowhiteBW_FD_187527 | JGI IMG/M metagenome (GOLD analysis project Ga0209489, IMG submission 187527) | Root nodule microbial communities of legume samples collected from California, USA - Siratro white BW (SPAdes) (version 2) | ecosystem: Host-associated > Plants > Roots > Nodule | place... | reverse complement strand
ATATAATATAATTACATATATATATATATATATATATATATATATATATATACTTTTACAAAAAATTATTATTATTATTATTGTTGTTAAAGTGGGTATTTGCACGCTTTACCTAATCAAAAGTGGCTATACAATTTAATAGTATTAAGCTATATTCTCAACAATGCCTCAGAGATTTTTCACGTTACCATGTAAAACAGGAATCGCAAGCTTCCATAATAAGAACATATAGTAATATAGAAAAAAAAAAATAGAAGTTATGTTCAGAAAAAATAATTAAAACAAAAAAAAATTAACTTTAACAATGACCTTACAAATATAAAATAATACATGTAAAAAAAACCCTTACATTAATCCATCACACAAAAGAAAAAGATTAATGAATAACCAGACTGTACCTACTACATTAAATGACAAGATCAGATCAAAATCTGGAGTAAAACTACTGAAATTCTATGTTACAATCATATATATATATATATGCAAAAATCAAATTATACTAGTATAGCTTTTATCAAAGTATCGTGAATAATCTCATATAAAAATGATTTTTTTTATCTTATATTATAATTTATATTTTTATGTTCAATTTTATTAAAATTAAATACAATAAAAGAGGTGATTAAATCTTTTATATTTTAAAAATATAGATTATATCAAGATAATCTTTTATTGTTTTCCCTAAATAACTTGTTTTAAATTTTGATGTGACTAGAATCCAAATATTGTTTTACATGTGTAATAAGTATATACTTGACAAATTATTGTTACATTTTATAATTTATGTTTTAATTCTTAAATTGTTATTATTTTTTCAAAAATTGAAATATTTAAAACTTGAGTTGTTCTCCTCCTCCATAAATACCATGACCAAATAATAGTGATAGTTACATAACCGATGAGTTTGTTAAGTTGATTTTAAATTGAATTTAAAAGAAATAATAATAATAATAATAATAATAATAATAATAATAATAATAAAATATATATTGAAGTTGGTATCAACGTAATTAAGGTTAATCTAATTTAATTTTAAAATTTATATTTATTTAAGTTATCATCAGTTTAATTTATTTTAAATATTTATTAGAATTAGTGTAACGTGAGTATAATGGATTCTGATCTTATCCAATTTTAATATTCATGTATTTTAATATTCATGTTTAGTTACGTAAGTGTGATTTTACTTCACACAAGTCTAATTTATTTTTTATATATATTTAATTTAATATTAATTTTGATGATGTTAATATAATTTATTTTTAATATTCATTAAATTTAGTGTTGCTAATTTTGTTTTTTATTATTTATATTATTTAAATTAGTACATGTTATAAGCAGATACTAAAGTTAGTTATAATACTATTATAATCCTTTAATATTCAATTAAGTTATTAATTTTATAAATATGTGCCTCTTTGTCATTTAAAATATGAATTGTTGATAACTTTTAATTTAAAACAGAGAATAATTCAAAGTGTTTCTTTGTCATGTTTTTCTAATTTAATATAAAAAGTTTCCTTCTTATATTACAATCGGAAGTAAAAGCTAATGGAAATCAATATACTCACACTTTCAAAACCCCTCAAAACACAAATCTTCATTTTCTTATGCCAAAGCAACTGTGCCATTAGTCCTTTATTCAGAATAGAAAAAAAAATTAAAGAAAAGAAAAAAAAAAACATGGAAAAACTACAATTTACAATGTAAAGAAGGAGACCTTCATCCACGTAAATCGACTTGATCCACATTGAAATAGTGTCTGTCTATAGTAGGTTGGGCTAATTCTACACATAGAATTGGCCTATAGAAACCTATGCCAGTGATTTAACCTCCATGCATGGTATTAAAAGTACATTTTATACATAATATAAATCTGATGCTATTTACAAATTAACATCAAATTTTGATTGTTACTGTTCGATAGTCGACACAAAATATTAATTTTTTTGGTATATATTAAAACGTAAATATTATAAGTATTGATAATGAATGTGATTTTATTAAAAATTATTTTATTTATTGATGATATTATTATTATTTTAAATCCTAACAACAAAATATCTAAAAGATATAAACTTTTTGTTTCAAAAAATAAACTTTTGAAGTTTAATACTACACATCTTTGGTCCAGTTTTACTCTTTTAACATAATAAAAGTTGTGTTGGTTTCATTTCTTTGGAACAAAGATTATTAATCGTAAATCGCTAGTTATTTTATATAGTATTTATAATAATAAAACATTTTTTAAAAAATTAATTTTTTCATTTTTGAATTTGAATGAATTCAATCCTCCAAACTATATAAAAAAAATTATTAGCAAAACCTTAACAGTAGGAAGATATATTTAATTTTTCTTTCAATATCATATTTGAATATATACCAATTCAGGTAGTAGGGTATGAAGTAAACTCCAAGCAGCCTTTCCAAGCTCATAGCTATATCAGTAATACTTCTTACCCTAAATGCCAAAATGTTAAGCTTCTCTACGATAGCCAATGCACAAAATAATATAATTCTCAAAAAAATGCACAAAATGACTTTATGAGTTACCATTAGAGCAAAACAAAAATGTTGACGGTGAAGAGAAGAACTTTAATCATCCAAGTATTAACATGCCACACATAGTATCTACACATATTGTCAGAAACCTTTCCTTAAGCTGTAAGAATATGTTTGTCTGTGTAGATACTAACATAAAACACCCACAAATAGAACCTTGATGATACTTAACTCGCAATGTTTCTATTGGTTCATGTTTGCCTTAGTTATATGCTAATATTGAATTACAGTCATTATGGATTTCGATTCTTCTTTTTTTTTTTTTCTTAATCTATATTTCACACTAGTCCTAAACAATGGATTTGGGTATTTTTATTCTTTATATAAGAGAAGAAAGCAGATGAAAAATTACTTGTGAATTACAATTTCCAACTAAACAATGAGATATAAAGCGAAGATAAAACATTCATCTTCTTTCCATTTAGGATTGCATTTATATAATAACTCAAATGGATACCAATTAGCATTACATTATTGTAAAATAGAAAAAAAAAAATACAATCTATAATATAAATTGTAATAATAGAAGCCCATCCATTTCATGGCTTGTTTGGATCTTCATAGAAAATGGTTTTGAAAGACACCCTTTTCTGCTTTATGTGAAAAAGTTGCATTCTCTAGAAATTGTAATCAAGCCCAAACCCACATCAGAAGCCAGAGGCAGATTATCACTGAAACTGGTTTATATATTCCTGCAGAATTTTGGGCACAAGCTTTTTGTAAACGCTTTGAGTAGGGTGAAAACCGTCCCAAAATACATAATCCAAAACATTAGGACACGTGGCATCCAATTTGTTGCATGTCAAAGCAACCTCCAGAGTCCCCGTGCCACAACACCCTCTGTCCCCCACTCCGTAGCCTGCATTTGCTCAAGTCAATTTTTCACAAAAGTTAAAATCATCAAATTAAAGTGATAAACAACAATTATCAACAGATTATGAAGTGAAATATGTAATGTAGTTACCATAATTTTGGTGGTTTACAATGATATCAAGCAAAGGGTGGTAAACATCGATGTAAGCAATCCTACTGTTTGGAAGTTTCTGATTAAGGGAATGTATCTCCTGCGACAATTTATCGTTAAAGAACATAACTGCATTGTTGTACTTCTCTATACATTTTCTTTCTATTCCACCAGACAATGTTCTGTGATATGGCACACACCCAACTGGTGGAGCACTGAATACTGCAATCTTCCGTGCACCTAGTTCATATATTTCCTTCAAAGAGAAGAAAAAATCAATACATCACAGAAAAGTTGAATTTTTTTTTTCATGTTTTTGTCTCCTAAAAATGCTTATATGAGAGATATCCTAATTGTCACATGATTAAAGTTAAAGGGTGAATTTGGTTCTAAGAAAGTTTGATCAATTGTAAGCTATGAATACCTTGAAGAAATTAGATGCTGAGTTAACCAGAAAGTCAGAGTAAGCAGGAAAATCATAGTGCAGTTCTCTGAGATGGGACAAGAAGTAGGTGTTGGAAATGTCATTGGCACCTAAAACGATAAAGACAAAACTGTTGCTTAGGATGAAGTTTGTTCTGTTCTCTCCAACATGTTCTTTTAGCTTCACTATGTATTCTTTGAACATTTCTAGTTGACCAGATAGTGATATAGCTCCCTGGTTAGAAATGAGTAAGAAAAGTTTATTAGAGGAGGAATATGCAGTGAATTTTTTTGAGAAATTAACTTTGGAAGAGAAAAACTATATACTGCAGTTTGTGATGTTAAAGGATCGTATCCTGCACCACCAGATGCAAAGCAAACACCAGTGGCCAATTCATCAGGTTGGAGATTTGGATCCAAGTATGCTGGAAGAAACTCTTTTATGCCCAATTCTTGAGCTGATACATACAATACAAGAACAGAACAAATTCAGAAGAAATAAAAAAAAAACTCTAAAATCAAGTCAATTGATGTTATGTTGAGTCAAATCAAGTTGAAACTCACCAATGGTTGAAAATCTTTTTAGATTAAAGTTTGCAAGCATAAGCTTTAATCAAAAGGATGGTCTAAATTCTGGTTAGATCAAAATAATAATGAGCGATGTGATTTATGTTGGATATTTTTGCTTAAAGTATGATGAATTTGCTTTTAATTGATGTTGCTATAGAATAAATACTACCAAAATGAAAAATGAATTTTTAAAAGTAATTCATGTTACTGTTGATTCAAACTTGGTTTAAGATGAACCTTCGAAAGGAAAATTTGATTTTAATAGTTCAAAATTATTTGGGTGGAAGAAAACATCAATCCAGACATACCTAAATTTAGATAAGTGCTTATTTCTTTTAAAAAAATGAAATAAAATCTTGTGAAACTTGTAGAAAAGTGTTTTTGTGTTAATTAGATACTGGTATAGATACAGATAATATTTAATTTTTTAAATTTAATATAGATACATCTATTCTAATATTCATTTATTTTCTTATATTCATTATTGTTTTAAATTATTAAAGTATTTTAATTTATTAGGTAAATTAAAATCCTTATATTATCTTTAGTCACGTAACTTATTTTTAAGTTATATGGTCCTTTTTATTTTTGTTATAATAATTTAACTTTTATTTAATTGTTATTTAATGTTTATATAACAATAATTTTTGTTTTAATATTTAATATTGAAAAATATATATTCTTTTTATATTAAATATTTGATAATATTATATTTTCTAATTAAATTTTTATTTTATTTTTTATAGAAAAATATTTAATAATATTTGAGTAGGTATAGGATATATTTTTTTCTGATGGGATGAAGATGAAAGAGAAAAGCCCATACCTTACTGTACTTACACGCATTAATGTATTTAAATTCAAAGAGAATATAAAATGTTTTAATTTAGAACTTTTGACATATTTAAAGACTAGAGATAGGGATTGCCATAAGTAAAGTATTAATAAAAAAATATTATATCCGAACACAGTATTTAAAAAAAAAAAATCAAATTTATATTTGCACATGTAACAATTTTAGTATTTTAAATTAGTTCAGCTTATCCCAATTAAAATATTTCTTGTCCAGTTTGATTATTGATTACTAAACTTTTCTGTAAAGAAATTAACCAAAGGCTGCCAAAGAATAGACCTAATCACGCAAGTTTTCATAACTTTGAGCAGAAATCCTATAGGCAGCTTAAGAATTTTACTCCTAGGAAAAAGGGATTTGATTAAAAAAAGAAAGATTTCCAATATCATACTTCATCTAAAGATAACATCACAAACAAATAATTATCAACATTATTTGTCTTATTAACAAATAGTTGTTTTTCTATGCTTTCAACAATCAGTTTGTTAGGTTCCTTTCTTGTTTTATCATTCAATTAGTGATTCATCCAACTTTAAATGAGATGCTTTATTTTAATTAGAATGAAATAAATAAAGTTAATATAAGGACCATGGTCTTACTAACTTGAAATACTTTCTATTATTAACATATATATATATATATATATATATATATATATTACAACGATTATTCTTAAATATTAAATATGTAGTCATTCATGATTGTATGACAGCGTAAAAGTGTACAGTGCCTTATATAATCTGTTTTTTTTAATATTTAATTCATGATGTGACACACAATGGTCTAAGGAAAATAATTCACACAGTAAATTTCATCACGTATATTTGTGTGGATTCAAACGAATAAAATAGAACACCAAACCAAGTAAATACAATTAAATTTCAGCTCGTTCAATCGTATTGTTATTTTAAAATATTTGTATGTTTAAATTTAAACATTTATTTCCAATTAATACACTTAAAAATAATCTACAAAAGTGCACTTCTTTATTTTACAAAATCAAAAAACTAAATGAACCTAAGTAATATTTTTAATAAATATAAAATTAAGAATTGTTGCTTATGTTTGAATTTAAAGTATTTTTTATAAATTAGTATACACAAACAAGTCTAAATTAAGTTGAGGTATTACAACTTAATAAATAAGATTTTATACATACTGTATAGATTTCATTCTCTTTAAATTAAATGTTTTAATAAAACTAATACATCTATTTACCAGAGATAATTAATATAATTATGGACAAAAGCAAGAAATTGAGAGAGCAATAGCAAACCTATGTAATCTGATGGAACCTTTCCATTGCAAAATCTGCCAGTAGGGACCCCTCCCTTAAAATCTTTGCCATATGGTGGAAAATTGCACCTTGCGGATGTTGCCGTGATCTTGTTGTTGTTGCCAGTGTCCATGATCGAATCTCCAAACACCAACACTGCAGGAACTGAAACATTTGGTGGAAGTTCTACAGACTCATATGTTTTGCAGATAACAGTTAAGAAAAGAACTGACAAAAGGAGAAGTGAGTTAAAAGTTGAAGCCAGAACATAATGTGGAGAAGAAGAAGAAGAAGAACAAGGGAGCTTCATTGTGAGAAAAACTATAGTATTAGGTACTGTAGTTTTTGCTGTTGCTTGGTGTTGCTTCTTCAGAATGACAACAAGAGTATATATGGACACAATAAACCCCATATGTACTTGGACCAAACAGTTGCCTCTCATTTATGACAATCATGTGTTTCAGTTTGGAGAGTTTCTGCAATTTGATAGAAGCCTGTTGGAGAGAGATATATGAACATATTCAATGTATAAAAGTGTTGTAATTAAAAATATATTTCTTTTCACGGAAAGATAGGACACACTTTGGATAATTATTTTTAACAGTGATATTGGTACAGATGATTTATGATTGAAAATAATGACTATCACCTTCGCAATCTAAAACCACGTTTTGGTCAGTTTGACAGAAATTGTAATATACATCTCATTGCAGAAATAATTTACCACCCACATGTTTCCCTTTATGGTTTTTCAATTTAAACGCAGACATTAACTTCTCTTGAACTTTAAAGTTTCACAAACACTGATTAGATTAACTGGCTTTTTTTCAGAAAAAATTAAAAAAAGAAAAGAAATCATATTCTAATTGTAAAAAAAATATTATTATCCCATATAATAATATGTGTGTGTGTGGTGTTTTGGTAGAAATAGTTGTTTTGCTATATTTAACTCTTCTGACTAGAGGAGACGTCTTCAGACCAGAAAATATATTTATATTAATATTTGAAGTTATTATAGAAGTATATATATATACACAAAATATAAATTAATTGCAGTCTCAATAAGGAAACTTCTAGTTAATAATTATTACTTGACTTTCTTCTTAAAATTGTTCTAATGTCACTTAAAGAAGGCAAATATAGTTGTTTGAAGAAGCCTGTGTTTTGCAGTTTTGTGGTTGTACAATTTCCTTCTTCTGTAATGTTTGGGCAGCTGGATATGCGTTAGCAGGGGGATTGGACCATTTTTTCCTGCACTCCCATAACTTCAATAAAAGGGATTGAGGGTAAAAAAGAGGAAGAGACAAGAAGTCATTTATGAGGGCAAATAAAAGAATTAAAAGATTTTTCAACATCAATTACTAAATGTAACCAATGTTGTTTGTATACATAATATTGAGATAAACCCTACTATTAGGAATATTTTCCTTTTCCAGAGAACATATTTCCTTCAATCAAATTAATCATCATTTTCATTATTTGGTTCTAAATCATTCTACCTTTTCATATTGACAAACTACAGAAAGTGGAATTCAAGAAAAACATGTCACCATGTTATTACACTTTTCTGTGTCATAGCTAGGATCAAAATTCATTATAATTTTATTTTGGAATTTATTTATGGGTAAGATCATCTTATTTTTAAGATTTCTAACAGAAAAAAAATGAGATGCACATATAATAAACCTAAATTTTATTATTCCTTACCGTTATGTAACATGAATTACAAGTCTTATTATTAGAATAAAATATAATTATATATTATAAATATTATATATACATTCAGGTTGTCCATATGTTTGTTATTATATGTATAGCTTTTATTTTTCCACTAAATATTTGATTCAATGAATTATTTTATATCGATATAAAATGATTCATTAAATTATATTGGCTCCTTACCTTGTTCTAACTCTAACATCTATAATTTTCTTTCTTTTCATTATTGAGTGTTGGGCAGCTTTAGTTGCTGTGTTTGTGCAATTATAGGGCTTGATTATCATATTTTATTTGTATGAACTATGATATATATAAATATCCAAACAAAGTTTCCATTTTTATAGCTAAAAAATATAATTTTCTTCTTCAAATAAAAGAACTTAAAATTTTCTATAAAGCGTGTTGTTGAATTCAGAGTATTTGTGGTTATCTTTTTTCACTTTGATTTTCCTTTTTTGTTGCAAGAACCTATAGCTTTGGCACCACTTTTTTTAGTGCTACTCCAAAATGAATTCATTTTCCATTAAACACATGCATTGCAGCAACATATTATTCAACATCTATCCTAATCATGATTAGGTTTATTGGGTCACCTTAATTTCTACTCTTGATGTCCTTAACATGAATGTACAATGTTCTCAACTTGAAGGGTGTGTCAAATATCCACATTCATTAAAGATATGTTCATACCATGAATGCACAAGGTTTGTAGCTTGAAGGGGCATGTCAGATATCCACATCAAATATATATAAGATCAATTTACAAAATTTACATGTAAGTTAACCATACAAAATCCACTTAATAAGATAAAGTTTGCAAAAGAGTATATATAATAGCAAAAATACTAACCAGCTAAATAAAAAAGAAAAAATAATTGATTATATTCTAAAACCTAATAACTAAAAGTATATAATATCTAATTATATTTTATGATACTACTTATATTATATGGGACCATTTTTTTAGAATTTGTATTTGACACGAGTCAACCTTTTATTTTTAACCATGTAAAAGTTATAATTGATATACATAATTTCATTTCATATATTTCTTTTTATTGAAATCATGTTTATTCTTTGCTTATTTTTTTAAGCAGTACAACTTCTACTTCTTTTTTCTACTAAATTGTCTTTTATTTTTATTTTTTACTAAAGTTATGTTTTGTTTTTATTTTTATACTAAATAGATTTTAATAAAAAATTTATATGAAATAAAATAGTGTTTGTTATATTTTCTTATCATGGATTTGACCTAGACTCTTCGTGGTTTTGTATCACTTTTTTTTCTTCTTTTAATATAACATATAATTATTAATTTTTGAGGTATCAGCCTAGAGATATCAAAGTTTACAATAATGTCTAATATAAATTTAAATAAAAAAATAATGTATTCCAATTCCAAACATAACTTCTATTTTATAAAAAATAAAAATAAAAGGTTAAAATAATGTTTGTGGGATATCATTTCTTTAAAAAAGTCGTAAAACACAACTTACCTAATTTTATAATTTTTCTATAATTTATTTATTCTAATAGAAATTATAGTGGAAAGATAAATTTTCCTCAATACTTTATACATCTTTTTATATTTGGTATTGATTTCAAGTGAAAAATTAGATTTTTAAATCATTCAATTGTAATAATATAACGATAAATTTGATCATAGATAAGGGAATATATATATATATATATATATATATATATATATAACTTTAATCTAATTTAAGTATTTGTAGTTCAAATGTTTGAATACATAAGTGAAGTTTTAATATAATTACGATTTTTTTTAATGTTTTTCATCTTCAGATTATATAAGAATAATATTTACTAATAATAATAATATAGGTTTATGGTATAACTAACATCATCTATAATGATATGTAATATATATTATTACATATCATTATATTCAAAATTCATGTTAATATTTGATATTTTATATATAGAGAGAGCGCGTGCAAAGGGATTATATTATTTTTTTTTATTGACAATTATATATATATATATATATATATATATATATATATATATATATATATATATATATATATATATATATGTGTGACATTTGTAATTATTATCGTCTATAAATTTATTTTGAACATTAGTTTCTTCTGTGAAAGTTACAAACTAACCATACTTCAAAAATTGCCCTGGCCTTGGATTCATTTAAAATTATAATATTAAAAAAGTCTGACAACAAACACATAAGTTTTAAGAACATAGAAATAAGTCTAATTCTTAAGAATTACACACATAAATTGTAGTCTGAAACACTGGACACCTTAAAGCAGAAGACTAATCTGACTAAATTTTGTAAACCTACATGTTTACAACTTCTGGTTTTAAGCAATGAATTTGATGAAGCTCACAGGAATCTGTCCAAATATTTTGCAACAATAGGGGCTATGAGCTTTCTATAAACACTTTCAGTAGGGTGAAAACTGTCCCAAAACACAAACTCCAAATCGTTAGGGCACAATGGAGTGAAATGATTGCATAATAACACAACCTCTATTGTGCCCGTGCCACAGCACCCCCTGTCTCCAACTTTGTACCCTGCAAAACAAAGTAAAAAGACATGTTACCATTAACATATCAAAAAATCTACTAAAGTTTCATAATAAAATCTAACACATATTATCCTAATATTTTAAATTTCTTGTAACAATTTAGTAGTAAATCAAAATTAATAATTTTAAAATACTTAAAAATCAAGTATATATAATAAATTTTACTCAAAAGGAAAAAGTACACATTAGCCAAAATTTTAGTCTAAAAAATTAACTCGAGACATTTGGTAAAAGTTATGATAAATAATTCTATTTAGTTTTATGATAACTAAAATATATCTAATTATTTATAAATAATTTCAATTTTCAAAACCATTTGTGAAAAAACTAATAATTAATGAATAATTTGATAAAATCAGTGATTTATGTTCTCACTTTGATTGTGAACTGTTATAGTGTCAAGAGTGTAATTAAATTAGTCTGTCACCATATTTAGCCCCCCTGCTGACATGTCTGTGCTTCAAAGCTTTTATTGTTTCAGTCAATGCTATTATTAAATGAACAGACCTACCTTTTAATTTTCTTTATCTACTCATACATGTGCAAGACACAGGTGTTGCCCTAAGCTTTTAAAATAAACTGAATATAGAAAATAAATATATCCATCAAACTTCAGATTCCAAAAACTTCAAAATAACAGTACCAAATGTTACTTATAAATGGCAAAGTCTCTTAAAAGATTTGTTCAAGCTTGGAACATATTGGAAATGGTAAGTTTGCAAATAAATGTATATTAGAATGTTTTTTTGGATAAGTTTTCATAAAAGCTTCTATAAATTAATATCAGATGGAAAAGTGAAAATTGAAATTACCATATCTTTGGTAGTTGACTATGATATCAAGGAGAGGGTTGTAAACATCAATGTACACAATTTTGCTGTCTCCAAAGTTCTGATTAAGAGAGTCAAGTTCCTTTGACAATTTGGCGTTAAAGATCTGTACGGCGTCGTTTATCTTCACCACTACCCCTCTTTGTATTCCTCCTGCTAGTGTTCTCTGAGATGGCAAATATCCAAGTGGTGGTACACAGAATACTGCAATCCTTCGTGCCCCTTCTCCATATATTTCCTTTCAATTGTATATATTCACATCAAATATCAAACACCCCATGAACATTGGAATATGAAAGACAACATAGTACTATGTTTGGTTGAATCAAATTTACAATAATCGTACCTTCAAGAAACTAGAAGCTGAGGAGAGCATCAAATCAGCATATGTAGGAAAATCATATTGCAGTTGTCTGACACGGGACAAAAAGTATGTGTTGGAAATGTCATTGCTCCCTAATACCACAATGTAAAGGCTGTTTGCTAAAATGAACTTGGTTTTCTCTTCTCCAACCATCCCTTTTAACTTCCCTATGTAGTCTCTGAACAACTCTAGTTGACCTGATAAAGGTATAGTCAACTATATATAACAGCAATGACACTGAGTTAGAATACCATCAACACCAATTCTTCACTTTCAAGAAAAATCAATTAATCGATTTGGAGATGAAATTACCGATGTTTCTGCTGTTAAAGGATCGTATCCTGCGCCACCAGATGCAAAGCACACACCAGTCTCCAATTCACCAGGTTGAAGATTTGAGTCCAAGTACGCTGGAAGAAACTCTTTTATGCCCAGTTCTTCAACTGATGTATACCATGGTACAATACAAAATTAAGATATGCAGAAACATAAAATTATTTACAATTTTGTTAAATGATTAAAAGTGCTTAATAAAATTATTAGTATTATTTAGTGTTTTTAATCATTATTCTTTGAGTCCTCCTTCATTGCATCCAAACTTTTACTAACATCTCTCACCCAAATTAAATTCACACCAGCTGTTAGACCCTTTAAATCATATCAGAATTACTTAGAAAATGACTTGGACAGATGTAATGGTCACTACCAAAAGTTTTAACTTTGTAGAATTTTACATATAAAAACATTTTCTGGCTCTTGGTTGAAAAACAAAATCCTAATCTCCTTTCATTGTTTTTTATTTGAAAAGAAGAATAAAATAAAATATCTGACAAAAGTGTTCAATATAAAATTCTTCAAAATAGTACACCATCCCATCTATATTTTAATAAAATTTTTCTTATTATTTCTTATACTATCTTTTGTGTTAACTAAAGAAAGTTCATTAACATATATAAATTTTACATGGATTAAAAAAGTTCTAAAAATGCTTTATATGGAAATTAAGAATCATTAAAATAAATCACATTTTTAGATTAAACTTATTTTCACAATTATATTTAAATGTATCATATCTAAAAGGATTTACTTATATTTAAATCCCAAAATCATACATGCAGCTTGCATTTTTATACTAATAGATTTGGTACTATTTATTTGAAGAGTCAAATATATATATTACTTTGATGGTCTTATAATAGTAATATTTATGATTGCATTGGACATTTTTGAGGTGTATACAAAAGATAAAACTGTATTCATTAAATTCTTGGAAACATGGGAAGGACAGGGCCATAGAAGGAAGAGATGAGAAGTAGGGCACACACCTATAAGGTCAGATGGAACCTTTCCGTTACTAAATCTGCCAGTGGGGATCCCTCCCTTAAAATCTTTACCGTATGGTGGAAAATTACACCTTGCTGTTGTCGCCAAATTCTTGTTGTTGTTGCCTGTGTCCATGATCGAATCTCCAAACACCAACACTGCAGGAACTGAAACATTTGGTGGCAATTTCACAACTGCCCTTGTTTTTTGACACACAATAAAAAAAAATAACATCAAACGGATCAGTGAACAAGGAGAACAGAAAGAAGAAGGGAACTCCATTAGAAGAAACATAAATTACTGATTTTGGTTCTTTTTCTAGAATAACAATAGATGAGGACGAACATCTTATATAATTAGATCTTAGCTTGAGTGCACACAGCAAATTGCATGAGTGTAATCATTCTCTGTTTTTAACTCATTTATGGCATCTTTATGTCACGCCACCGGAACTTCTCAATACCGTTTAAGGATTCTGTCAACCCATTAATGTCTGTAAGTGCTTTATAATTTTAATTTTATATATATAAAAAAATAAGTCATACTCTTATGTTTCATTGTTGACTAAAAAGAAAGTTTAAGAGAAAATTTTGCTTTACAAAAGAAAAACCAATAAAGGAACTTAACCAGTGAACTCGATATCTATTCTTATATGTATAAGAAACAAAATATGATTAAAAAATCAATTAGTTATTTTAAATTTCACTAATTTCTAATATTTTTTCATAAAATAAAAGTACATAGTATAACGATAAAATTATAAATAGGACATTAATTAAACTTAAAATATTTTAGAGAATAAAAGTTATATATATATATAATCAATTGAAATTTTAGACTAATTATTGACTCTATTATTTTTAGGATTATGTCTTATACTTCAAATTTATAAATGATGTATAAACTTGGTAAAAAAGATGTATAAACTTTGGTAAAAAAAAAATAAGTAAACTCTTTGTGAGGGTTTGCAAATCTTAGAGTTGTAATTAAAAATAAAGCTTATCTTTTTCAACTTGCATAAAATTTTTGTAAAGTTGTTTATCTTTATGTGGTCTAATGCATGATAGATTTTTTCACTCTAAATGGTCTAATGTGTGATAGATTTTTTCACTCTAAATAAGTTAAAAATTTTGTTTGTCAATCTTCTTCTATAATTTGGAGTCAAATATTTTTATGATATTATTTTGGAGAATATTTCACTACAAGAAAAATGTTATTTAGAGACTAATATTTAGCTACCAAATGAAATGGTTGCTAATTATGATCAAAATAGTCACCAAATTAAATTTTAGTTGCTAAATAACTATAAAATATAAGTAATGATTGAATTTAGTGACCAATTAAGTCAAATAATTAGTATCTAACATTAGCTACCAAGGTTTTAGTGACCTATGTCATTAGATTCTAGATTGGTATCTAATATTAGATACAAATTATTTGATTTAATTGGTCACTAAATTCAATCATTACTTCTATTTTGTACTTATTTAGCAACCAAAATCTAATTTGGTGACTATTTTTGTCACAATTAGTAACCATTTCATTTGGTTACTAAAAATTAGTCTCTAAACAACATTTTCCTTATAGTATTTTCTGAATTTTTAGAATGGTCATTGGTGTTCTTTCAAATGCAAAATTCTACAATTTTTAGAATAGATTCAATGAACATACTTAACTTCTTTTTAATTTAATGCTAAAGTCAACCTATAAGTATACTGATATTCTAATTTATTAGTAGAATGAGCCTAAATCTTTCTATTAAGAGTTAATTCTTTAAACACTTCATACTTCATAAGCAAACTTACTTTCACAACAAAAGTTGAAGACAACTAATGAGTCAAATTTCATTCTAAGATATAAGCTTCATTAAACATTTTGATTCAGTTCCACATTACAAAAGATATTCTTCAATAACTAATGAATCAAATATCAAGCTATGAATGATCAAATCACAATTTCCTATATATTTCTAACTTTCTGTTATAAATGTGTCTATTTAGATAGTTACTATTTGTATTTTATCATACTAGTACATTTTTTATATATTAACTATAAATTATAAGGACGGCTACAAAAAGACAATTAAGTAACTAATAAAAATATTTTAAAAAAATGTGAATTTGTAACATTGAAAGTTTCTATTTCTATTATATTATGTTGGAAGAAGTGAACTATTTGTTTTTAAATATGTAATATATATTATTTTAAAGAATATATTAATATCTATTTATATTGACTACTTCCGTGGATTTCGGATTTCGCTCTAAAAAAAATAATTTCTATTAATTTTTGCCTATATATATTTTTCCTAGTTAAATAACTTTAATTTATGTTACTTTTTTTTCAAATCCATATATTCTTAGTTACAGTATTAATGATGGTACTTTGTTATATTAAATGATATCACAGCCTTGTCAAATTTCAACCTACATCCGTCAATTTAACTCAATCGTCCATCTAGATAGATTCTTTCTCTCTAGATATGAAAAAGAAATACTTAAATAGGTCATACCTATTTCAATATAGTTTTTCTTTAGAATTTTAATTGAATTATACTATTATCATTAAAAAAAATCAAAAATAAATATTTTTTTAAATTATATAAATAAACTTCTTCAAACTTTATTTACATAAATAAATTCTTACTGTTCATATATCAGAATTTGAAAACTATAAATTGGTCTATTTATGTAAATAAAGTTTAGAAGAAATTATCTTTTTAATTTTCTAAAAGAATTGAGAAAAATTGCTATACATTATTATTTGTAGTTATTATAATATAGGTAATTTACTTCTTTAATCTAGCAATTTATTTGAATAATCTGAAATAAAAGAGAGACAAAATAAAATAAAAAATGTATTTATTTATTTGAGAAGAAAGTGACATAAAAGTAAAATTAAAAATTATCATTTAGAAAGATAATAAATTAATTAATTAAAATTGAGTGATCATGTAATTACAAAGTGAGTAATTATGTAATTTCCTACAGATTTAAAAAAAATATGAATATCGGGCAAATTCAAGAAAAAAAAAAAAGTAGAGCCAGTGAATGTAATTTACTTCATAACATAAATATATGAAACCAATTTTTTATGATTTAGATTTTTGTAATTTTTAAAGAAACAAACTACTATTTTGGACATTAAAGATATAATACTATCGTACTAATCTTCAAAGTTAAAAAAATTACAGATAATTTTTTTAATTTCATCTAAGTGTATAAATTAGGCTATTTATTACTATTATTACGTTTGTTATATTTTTAAAAACTTAAACTAATAATTGATTATTATATATATAAATACTTATTCAATTTTGTTAATTTAAAAACTAATATGATAATACTAAACATTTTTAAGAAAATATCTTTAGTGCTTTAATTTTTGCTGTCTGTGTCAACACCACTAATTGCCAGTTGCTTTCCATTCAATCCAATTTCCACTTTTTCAGTCATAATATCATCTTTTAGTAAACGCCGACAAATGTAATTAAAACATGATTAAGAAATTATCATATATAATTTATATATATAACGTATTTTAAATTATTTTTAAAATTTAAATATACTTTTAATCTCTTTAAAATTAGCGAAATTTGATTGTGTTACTTATATTTTTTTTTTATTCTGTAAAATTCTTGTTAAATATTTTTTTGTAAACTTTCACGTGTCCAAAACTTTAAATTATTATTTTTAATCTTTAATATTTATTTTAGGGTAAATAAATAATTTTTATATTTTTTTAGAGATAAACATAATGTTATTATATTACAATAATAGTATGCATAAAATATTTACGTGATATTTTATTTAACTTATAAGCAATTAACTAACGAAAAAAAAATAGTAAAACTTCAAAGTTTCGATTTAGAATTTTAGACAAATTAAGAAATAAATATTTGTTTACAAAAAGAAATTAAAACTCACTTATTTTACATGAAAAAATTATATTTAAAAATTTTCTTTAATCCATTTTTCGCAATTTATATATTTTACTTTCTTAACATGTACACTAAAATAATATATAAAAAAGGTGAATTAAGAACACTAATTAGCAAGATTTTCAATTTAATTAAATAAAATGCTTACAATGACCGCATTCAAATCAAAAGTGATAAAGAACAAACGATGTTATTCTCTGACAGAAATTATGGAAGTACTGTAAGTCGAACCAGACGTATGAGGAAATTTATTTCAATTTATTCCACTACATCAATACATTCTTTGCTATTGAAACATGACTTATAACTAAAATGCAAAAGATTTGATGGATTGTAATTAAAATTATTAATGTGGTAACTTAAATCTCGAATTGGTAGGATATTATTGGAATTCAATTTTGATGGAAATAATTTATATTCAATTTTTTCTCATGTTCAATGAGTGTTGATTAATTTGTGACCAAAACCTTGTAACATTAGTTAACTATTTTTATGAATAGAAAAAAATATGTTTTATAAAATTATCTAAAAACAAAAATGTAGGAAATAATTTAGTATATAGTTAAAATATCGAATTTAAAAAACCAAATATCGCTTTATTTAACACTTCTTTTCGTTGTTTAGGTGTAGTTTAAGTTTTTTTGAAGAAACAAGAAATTTAACAACAAAAACTTACTTTAATTTAATTTAATTTTTTTGTTTTAAATTTTTTATTTCTATGTTTTATGTAAACTAATTAAAAATAAGGGTGTGAATATAAAAAATATTTTTCCCTTTTAAATATTATAAGTAAATAAAATTATTTTTTAAGAGAAGTAAAGTAACACTTAAAAAGAAACATATGCGCATTCCATTTGGTGGTAGAAGTTACAAAGTGTCCATAGTCTTTATTTATAATACTAATTTCTCGGACTTCAATAACCAGTGAAGTATATTAAATTTTGCTAGGGAAAGTACGTTAATTTTGATTTTTTGTGAAAGATAATCCATTGTTTTAGAATATTTTACTATTCATCCATTCTTATGCCTAATTAGTATCTTTTTATGCGAGAGAAAAGCTTGAATTAAACAGAATTTAGTATACTCTATAACTCAATTTAGTTTTAATTTTGAATATTAAATCATTTTCACATGGTGGAGTTGTTCTGGTGTTGAAGCATTAATTAAATAAATAAAATAAGGGATGTACTAAATTGAGTTAGGTGTTAGTTGCATCAGTAATCACCAAATTCAAATATAAAAAGAAAATTATAACCAAATTATAAGCAGACACGTGTAAAGTATTGAATTTTCTCTCCATCGTAAACCCCAGCCATAATTAGACTTGTCAATTCGACAACGAAAGCTTTCCCACGACGTAAGTTTTTAAAATTCGTCATTGAAAATTCTTTCAAATTAGTTCATCTAAATTTAAAACCATTTTGAGATCAAATATTCAAAATTTAGCTTTGTCGTCGCCATGTGCTTTGTATTTTGGTATGTTTTAGTGTTGATTCTTTGCTTTTTATGTAACGAAAAATGTGTTTCTAATAAACGATGTTGCCTAAGAACATGTAAAAGTTTCTTAAAGATATAATAAACTATTTTGTTAAATGTTATTTGTTTGAGATGTCTTACTTTATTGGCTTTATAATTAATAATGTGTCGCATATAATAAATAGCACTTCCCGTCAAGTTAGATGGTGGATATGTACATTGTATTATGTTGTAAATGAAATCACTGAGTTTTGTCCACACAATCTTTGATAAACACGTCTTTGTGCTCTTTTGTCATGCAAATTATTCCATCACCATTACTTTTTCGTCAACGAATCCACTTACATGCATGTGCTTAGTTGGGTCTTGCTCAATTTTGGATTGGAAGAATGGTTAGTGGTAGTTTTGTTCTAAGTTTTTTTATAGCCTCCTCTTCCAGCCATCGTTTTAGCATTTAATTCTTACAGTTTCCACTCATGAACTGTGAAGAACTCAAAAAATAAAAAAAAATAAAAAATTGATACAAAAGGTCGTGCTCAACGAATTAATTGGTGGGATGATAGAGAATAGAAGCAGGACGAACAAAAGGGTAGAGAATTGAAGAAGAAATATATGTGAAAAGATAATTAATACTATTTACAATAGTATGAGCTTTTTGTTTTTATAGGCGGCAGTCCGAATTAAAGTAATTAAAAACCACAAAAAATATAATAGCCATTTACTTAAAACTCAATAACTAGATCATTCACTTTTAGATATTTTAGATATGAAGAGATACATGAAAAGACTATCTCCTAAGTACTTTAGTACAAATGTTAATTATTTCATTTTCACTAATAATACAAATCTTAGAAAATATGTTTAAAATATAAATGTGTAAAAAATATAACATTAGAATAGGAGTGGTGATAGTATCTGAATATTTTATTATTAAAAAGAAAATATTATATTAATAAAAAAATAAATTATTCAAATTTTATTTTAATATAATCATTATCTTTCTATAATAGATTTTATTTTTTTTCACTCACTCCTCTTTATATTTGTGACAATGTTTAAAAAAGAAATGTCTGATCACAAGTTCAATTTAAGTAAGTTCAATTCTATTTTTTTTTTTTTTTGTTTGAGTCAATTCTTATGATTCATGCTTGTATGTGGTCTCTGAAACTTCTGTGTTAGCTCATGGTCCTAGTGATGAATTCAGATGAGAATTATGTAGTGCACGTTAGGTTATATATTTGATTTTAGGATTTCATATTCTTTATTAATGTTTCTTCTTCAATTCCGATAAGAGAAATTAATTTTAATATTTTAATAGGAATTAATTTTATTTTATCCTAAGTTAAAAAACTTAGATATAGGAATAATGTGGTTACCAATGTAAAAGTTTCCTTGATTGAGAATTGATTAAGAATTAATTGAAAAAGTATAAAAATAGTATATTTGATAAATTTGATAGATTTTAATAGTTCTGATATAAAAATAGTTCTTTAATGATATTTGATGTGGTTAGAAGGCTTGGTGATGAGGAATTTATACTTTTGAAACAGTTAGAGTTTTGAATTTCAAGTACAAATAACAAACACATTTCAAAGAAGAAGTTCTCATGTTGTTATACTGGTGTCCAATGCCACTTATCTCGGTCAAACACAATTTAAAAGGCTTTACTCTCTTGGATCTAGTGGTTGGACACATTCCAAAATTTTCTTTTTTATTTTCTTTTATTTTATGATGAACGTTTTGAATTGTTTTTCTAAAATATTTATAACTAATATTCATTTCTAATTGTTAATTTAATTATTGATCAATATGTGATAGATTTGTAATTCAAAATGAAAATTTATAAATATATATGTGTTCGTAGTAATACTTAATTTTTTAAAAATGGGTAATGTATGATAAATAATGAAAAGTATAAAATTATGATCAAAACACAAAATATTTTTTTTTATTTTTTACATAACAATTATTAAATATAAGACAATATACGATCCTACAGGTACTCAAGCAATTATTTATTTTATTTTTATTATATATTGAATAGAAAATTATGCATGCAGTCTAAAATTTATTTAAATATCAAAATGATTTTGCAAAATTATATTATTTTAAGTCAAAAGATACTAAATATGAGATAATGTAATATATGATATAAAGAAGTTTAACCCAAGTATATGATCCAATGTTTTATTTCAAACAAAAAAAAAAGTCCCAAAATGCGTTTTCCTCTTTTTCTATATGAAACAAAAATTGGATCCCTAAAGCAGCAATTAAAAAATTTGCAGACCCAAGTATCGGGCACAAGCAACATAGGTTGAGAAATTTGGAGCATTCGAAATAGGTTGAGATAAAAACTAGTAAAAGTTTCTGTTACCAATTCCATAACAACATTAAGGGTTTGTTGAAATTTCAAATTGGTTAATTCTAATAACCACTATTATTTGTTATATATTATATCAGTTTCACTCCAACCGATAACAAAGTACTTCTAATATTACAATTTTACCATTTAACATCAGTTTTCACTTAATTCATCTTGTATTTTAATGTTATAGTTCTATTTCATACTATTGTTTTTACTAATTTTTTTTTAGGAAAACTTAGGTCTATCTTTTGCTGGAAAAATTACAAGTTTTCTCTTTATTATTAAAAGTTTGAAAGCTCGGGTTAAAATCAAATCAAGAAAGATTATAAAGTCTCTTTAAACAAACCCTTTTTTTGAGTATTGGTCAGATAATTTAATGTTTCATGTGAAAATAAAAAATTCAAAAGAAGTTGACAAAATCATATATATCATAACAAAATAGTATCTCTTGATTTTGTTTTTAAAAAATAAAATTTAAATAGATTTAAGATGAAAATATATAAAAAATAAGATTGTTTGAATTAATTAAAAGATGACAAAAAATGAAAAAAAAAAGAATATAAATAATATAATAGATATGATTAATATTTTAATTTTTTTAATTAATAAAATTTTAAGATTAAAAATTTATTTTTATAGTTACAAATAATTAAAAATAAAATATGATTAATTTGTTTGATGTGATTTATAAAATTTTTACACAAATTTTTGTCCAAATTTTTTTCAAAATTATAATTAAATAAAAATACTAAATAAATGAATTTATTAATTAAATAAAATATTAAATAAATTTAATTCCTAAATAAATAAAAATCATATATTATTTAAAACCCTAAATAAACAAATGTCCCAACGAAATAAAATTACTTAATTAATCATACAAAATACTAAATAAATAAAATTCCTACAAAATTAAAAACACTAAAAAAATAGAATTCATAACTCATTCAAAATATAGAGGCTAATTAAATGAAATTCAGAATTTAATAACGATTTCTAAATTCTTTAACACTTTAAATTTGTTATCCTTGGTCAAACTTTTGACACAATTGCTTTTTCACTCTCTTTTTTAGCACTTTGATTTGCTATTTTTGATCAAACTATTGATACCATTGATAGAAAATAGAGGCAAAATAAAAAAAAATGTAGATAACAGAAGAGAAGAAATGTATGAAAACATGAATTATAGACAATTAATATACAGTAATTAAAAATCCCCATAAAAAAAAAAAAAAAAAAAAAAAAAAAAAAAAAAAATAAATAAAAAAAAAAAAAAAAAAAAAAACATAACATAACATCCAATGACTTAAAACTCCTTAAGAAAAGAGTAATCGATAACCTAAAAATAATTAGTAACCAATAAAAAAAAGAAAATATTACCAAAAAAAAAAAAAGTCATGACATTCATTAAGAACTGATATGCAAGTTGGTTGATTTCAACACAAAATTTTCGCTTTTGAACCACATTTGCGATGACATGTTCACATGGTGTAGCAACTTTAAAGCCTCAGCCTAATGGATAATGGTGCATGAGAGTTAGGTCTAATTAAAATTGATATTATTTATTTCGTAAAAAAAATTGATATCATTTAAGAATTCCAGTTAAACTATCAAATTTCCAACACCAGTATCCTAATTTGCCATTACTAAACGTCACTACATTTAACTTGACAAATATTAATAATTTTATATGTTAAACTAATACCAACTTCAATTTTAAAAGTGATTATATTACGGATATGACGATCTCAATGAGACTAACAAACTAAAAGTAATTGTGATACTAATAAACTCTCAAAAATGTTAAAATGATGTATGGTCAACAAAATTTGCGTATAGCAAGTATATATTAGTCATTAATTATAAGATCTTATAGTAAAATGTAAACCATGTGGGAAAAAAAAATGGATGCAATCAAGTATAAAAGAGTCTCAATTCAAAAAAAAAAAAAAAAAAAAAAAAAAAAAAAAAAGGTGTACAAAGAGTTAATACTTTCACACTAAGGTATAATTTGGCATAATGAGGTGGAGTTAGTTTATTAGCTAACATACATGCGAATAATTCACATAATGAAGTGAGGTTTTGAGTTGTCCTTAACATTAAAAATAAGTAAATTTAAATATTATTCATCTTTTATATTTCTAAGAAAAATATTTCCTCCTCAAATGATTGTGGAACAATTATATAATATCAGTAAGATTCAAAATAAAGCAAAACGAGCGTTTAATTTCTTGGTGAGTAACAATAATTATATAATATTAACCCACAGAATCTTTCTTCAAATGAAATTCAGAAACAGAAACACAAACAGACATTCTGAGATAACAAAAACAACCAAGTGGGAAATGAAGCACAACCAATCCTCAAAGCTCACTTGAATTGGTACAAATATTTTTGAAGAATAGGAGCTATGAGCCTTTTGTAAACGCTTTCTGTGGGATGAAAACTGTCCCAAAAGACATAATCTTGAACATTGGGACAAGTAGAATCCAAACTGTTGCATAATATTGCAACCTCTATTCTCCCTGTGCCACAGCATCCAGTGTCTCCAACTTTATACCCTGCTTACATATTAAAAAAAGAAAATTAATGACCCTTCATACTGAAGTGTTTTTGTTTTCTAAACTTTCACCAAAAATTGGTTCTTACACCAAGTATTTTTACTGGGTAAGCATTGAACTGAGGAAGTTTTAAGATAATTACATAAAGGTGTAGTTTTGGAATTAGTTACCATATTTTTGGTAGTTGAGGATAATGTCAAGAAGAGGGTCATAAACATTGATGAAAACATTTCTGCTACTGGGAAAGTTGCGATTAAGAGAATGCACGAGATTGGACAATTTGGTGTTGAATAACTGGGCCAAGTTATTGGGCCTCTGTGCACACCTTTTCTCTATTCCTCCACCCACTGTTCTCTGAAATGGCAAACACCCTATTGGAGGTGCACTGAATACTGCTATCCTCCTCGCACCTAACTCATTTAATTCCTTTCAGACCAAAAAATATAATTTTCCTCAGTTCAATAATGAATGCACGTTCTCTTTTGCGTTCTAGATCAAACTAGAGATTATCTTACCCTCAAGAAATTGGAAGCTGAGTTGAGCAGAAGATCAGAATAAGAAGGAAGATCGTACAGCAGAGAACGAGTGCGATAGGTGTTGGAAATGTCACTGCTTCCAGCTACTAAAATGAAAAGACTGTTTCCTAAGATAAACTTTGCTCTCTCATCTCCAACCACACCTTTCAGTTTCCCTATGTATTCTTTGAACAATTCCATTTGCCCACTCAGTGCCATTGATCCCTGCTTATTTCTCACTCCAATTGTGTTAATACATCTTCTTCTAATTATGTAATTTTTGATAGTATAAAACTTGTGTTATAATGTAAATGATAATTTCTTGTAAGTTATAACAACATAATTTCTTGTTCTGTAAGGTAGAAATGCATTAAATGCATAAACTTACCTCTAAAATGGATGTCAAAGGGTCGTAGCCTGAGCCACCTGAAGCAAAACAGACACCTGTGACCAAATCACTTGGCTGAAGATTGGGCTTTAAATATGGTGGCAGAAGCTCCTTAATGCCCAGCTCTTCAACTGTTCATCATTTATGTTATATCAGAGCACAAAACTCAGTAACAAATGAGAATACACACCCACATGCAGAAATTACTACGTGGCGAAAAATAATACCACTTCTTCAACTAGTGCCTTTATTGTATCTGTTACCAACCTGTCTCATGCACATGCATAATAACCTTCCAAAGAGTGAAAAAAAAATACTACAAATTCAGTTATTTAATTTGAAATTTCAGTATATGTATTAATTATTATTTATTATTAATACTATTACAAGAGGTCCCATATTGAATAACATGCATTAATTTGTCAGATAGGGGGATCCAGCGTGCCTGCATATCTGAGGCACTGAATTAAAAACTCAACCTAGGTCAGTAAATACCCTAAAGTACATGTTCACTTTCATTGGTGAAATAAGTGAAAAGAAAACAGAGAAATAAAAGTTTGAAAATTATATTTTTTGACAATTATGATAAAGCGTAATTGAGAAATATGGTATAAAATATCGGGAGGGGATTTGAAATTAGTGTAGAATATAATGTGTAGTGAATAAATAGTGTAGAAAAAGAAAGACAAAAAAAAATAAAAATTAACAAGTAGAGGTAAACAAAAGAAAACTCAAAACTGATACTCTATCAGGGAACTAGATTCGATAGGCCTTGGCAAGTCAAAAGTGTCGGTTAACTTAAATTTAATAAACTTAATTATTTCTGTATATAATTCTTTTATAAAATAACTCTCGTGTCATTATAGTTTACTTTTAAATCCCTTATACTATTTCACATTGATTTTTAATCAATGTTTATAAGTTTCATTTAGTAGTAAAGTTTTAAGAAATTAATATATCATGCTTAAATTTTAAATAATTTTTACCAAAATTAATATTCTGAAAATATGATTGTTAATATTGATTTTGTTTTTATCTTTAAAATTTATTTCCATCCTTATATCACATTGATTAATATATTCTAGTACATTATTTTTATAAGATTTGAGCTTTAAATTTAATTTTTTTATTAAAACTTATGCATTTGCAGATGTTCTTACACTCTTTTCTACTAAAAATATTTACAAAATTCGATCATATGTTGAGATATCAAATTTTATTTAAAATTAAAATCCAAATTCCCCCGTTCGAATCTTAATATTGTTTCTTATAAATTTCTTCTATTTGATTCATTTTTATCGAAATTATTTTTTAACATAAAAAGATTCATATCATAATGTAGTCATACAAATTCCAAGGAAATTATAATTTTAGACTATAAATAGAAAAAACAACCAAAACACTCATTAAATTCTCTTAATTCCAAATATAAAAAATTAATAAAATTTTAAAATCGAGTCATGATAACTATACGCAATTTAAACTACAATATTAAAGTCGAAAAGTAGAATTAACCTTTTCATCTGTGAATGTAATAAAAATATAAATATCGAAGAAAGGAAAACAAAAATTTAAAAATTAACAGATGCTTTTCTGAGATAAATAGTTTTTATTAAAACTAAAAAAAAGTATATCAAATATTTTCATTTCACGTTAGTATAGCATGGTCTCCTTTTTCTTCTCTTTTTTTTCCTCTGAAAAAAGTTGCTAGGTTTTGATAATTATTGTTTACATAATTTCTTTTCTTTAACGTATTAATTTAAAAAAAAACATATATTTCTTACATTTCTTTCTCTATATTATCAAGGCATTACTAATTAAAATACAAGAATTTGCTCAGTGTAGTATCTCTGACTAAAATATAAGCTACCAAAAGTCCTTCTCAATGGCTTAAATGTTATCTTTTATTTATGTCAGTCAGTGTCATGCCAGTGAAACCTTCACATGCCCAGATAAGTAGAAATGAGACTGCATCCCAATTTCGACTACTATATATTCATAAGTTTACTTCTAAATAAGTTTAATTATCAATGAAGTTAAAATAAAACAACTTTCATGATAACAGTGTTCAAATCTTTCAAAAAATGTTTTTGAATATGTGCTTAGTAGAAAATTTATAGTCTACGTAAATTTTTTGAAACTTATATAGCTTTTACAAATTTTTTTTGTCAAATTAACCTCATTGCAAGCATATATTTGTACAAAAATTTTATAGCAAAGAGAGATAGAAAAAAGTATGCCATAATATTGTTATATCTCTTCAAAATTTATTTTATGATAAAAATAACAAGGCTTTGCTTCTGCTAATTATGATCTAGGGGGGAAATTGATTCTTCACAATAAAATACAAATTTTCTATGTCATTTTACAATTTTGTAGTGAGGATTTTCGCAAATGTAGATCATAAATATAAAACCAGCTAAGTAAATATTATTAAGAAAAACACTTTTAGCCGATATTTTATCATAATTTTAATTAGTTTCGAGCAATAAAACGCATTTCACTGCATCCAAAAAAAATTTAAGAAATTTTTTACATATGGTGGATTTGGGTTGAGTGAACTAGTAACATTAAATGAATGAAATTGGATAAAATAAATAATCACGTTTGAATTGAAAAAATAATTATAATTTTGTGAATATTTCATTTGTGGTGCTTTAATATTTATAGATTCGTAGGTATATTTTAAATTTTTTTTAACATGATATTCTTTTTATCAAAATTTATTAGTAAATTATATAAAATCATAATTCGTTATAAAAACAAATATTAAAATTATACATGTAATTTTTATTAAAAAAATAAATATAATTATTTTATATATTTCAAAGCTAAAATAAATTTTTTAAAACAAAATTGCCCCAATATAAAAAACAAATAAATAATAGATCTAAATTAACTCAGAATGAATAACACGTATATAACTAAGTCAATTTTAAATACTAAACACCCACCAACCGACCAATTCTCAGGTATATAATTTTGATTCATCATGAATGAAGTACATTTACCTGTTTACAGCTGTGTTTAACATCCACTTTTTTTTATGGGAATTCACGTCCACGTTTTCAAATAAGGTGTGAACAAGAAATTTACAATGAAATCCAACTAAATATTGTTTGCCCTGTGTATTAATTATATTTAGTGTTTTAGAAACTTAATAGAATATTTTATAATAAAAATCTATCAATAAAATTAGATCATAATAACTACTCGTTCATTAATATGACTAATGAAATATTTAGTATACTCTTTCGATTTTTTCATCATATTTAACTAATTACATTATATGTTGTTTCAGCAATTAAAGGTGTATTGAATATTTTTTTAAATATGTTTGATAATTTTTTTTAAATATAAGATACAATTCTTTTCAAATTCCAATTAATTTAAAAGTTACAATAAATTACTTTCTTAACTCAACTTAATTTTTTAACAAATTTAAGCGCACGTTAAATAAACTAGTTAAGTTATTCAAATATTGTATATATAGATCGGGAGTAGTATAATGTTGATTTTTATATTTTTTTAATCTTTTCTTTATTTTAAAATAAAGTTGAATCAGAGATATTTTAATTAGTTTAACCCTTATAAAACAAAAATAAAGTCTTCAAAATAGTATTTCTTCTCTCTTTTCTCAATTTCTCTGTTGACTCTCGTGCTCTCACGTTTCATTCTCTTGATTAGAATGGAAATACTATATTTGTCACTAAATTCACAGGTTATATTCTCTTGATTGTATATGTCATCATTTAACTTCACAAGTAAATGTAGCATCATATTCAATTCTAAAACTTTAATTATTAGGCTTGTTAACTTGTCACTTTGCCTCTTTTTTATTATTTTCTTCCACATCATCTTTTTCATAACTGCACATTATTACTTCTCATAAAATCAGAAATATATATTGTTTGCCATTTTAAAGCTTTACAAGGAAATGTTGATTTCATCATAAAGATACATATATATCTCCCAAGTATTATCATAGAAAGGTTGCATGTGTATACCCAGCAAATTAGAAAAAACCTAGAACAGTGTATAAAATAAATATAGCAGAAGATAAGAGAGAAAGAGAGTGTGTATATAAAATGGTAGTTACCTATAAGATCTGATGGAACCTTTCCATTGCTAAATCTACCAGTTGGAATGCCACCTTCAAAGTCTCTCCCATATGGAGGAAAATTAGACCTAGCAAATGAGGTTGTTCTGTTATTATTGTTGCCTGTGTCCACCACTGAATCTCCAAACACAAACACTGCTGGAACCGACACATTTGGTGGCAGTTTCAACAAAGCCTTTGCTTTGAAGGAAACAAATAACACCAACAATGTAAAACGAAGCATGTAGGAAGAAAGGAAGTGAGAGGAAGAAGAAGAAGAAGAAAGGAGCTTAGTAAGATGAACCATGGCTGGTTATACTTCAGTTTTGGCTATGTTGGAGAACAAATAACAGTACACTCTTTTTTTATAGAGAAGAGAGACCTACGTATAGTCTCTTCATGGAGATGGTAATTTTTTTGTAAGCAAAAAGAATTTTATTAAAATAGGATGGACCATTAGTACAAGATACACATGTTAGAGGGTTTTATTCTATTTTTTCATATATATAATATATAGTATATAGGAGTAGTTTTTAAAATTAAGAGTAATAATAATAAGTTTTTTAATTCTTATATAAATCATTAACATCTGATATATGCAAAGAAATATTTTTATTGGTCAGGAAGCTATTATTTAGATTTTTCTTATTAAAACTTGAAGTGAGGGTAATAATATGTTTTGCTTGAAAATGTTACAGTTTTAATATTTTAATTAATATCTCAAAAACACTAATTGGTGTTATCTTATTTTAAAGTAAAATAGTGGGTACAAGTGGTATCCTTTACCTTTCAGGTCATTTATTGCTTGAAGGGACTTGCAATTCTTCTTTGTTGTCGGCTTGTTTAAGGAATAGCAATACAAATCAGGGAAACTCATATTGGCAATAGCTGTAATTTTTTGTTATTATAAGAAATAATAGTAATATATGTTTAATGTAGTTTATGATAAGGTAAATATCATTACATGAAAAGTTGAATTCACAATATTTAAAAGGTTGTATACAAAATTTCGCTTAATTAATAGACAAATATTACAAATGATGGGTTAAAACTTAAAATGTTATTTTTCAATATTGTTTTAAATATAGACTAATATTATGTTTGATTAACTTATCTTTAAAAAGTATTTTTGATTATTGGAAAAGTAAGGATCTAACTTTAAATAAGCATACAAAATCAGTTAGAGGAAGGAAAAATAAATAAATAAATATTTTTGCCTGATTAGTTTATATTCATAGAAATTCGGATCTAAATATACTTGCTGAATATATAAAATTTGGGTATGATATGTTTAAATAGGATGAATTGAGACAAACTAATTGGCATTACAAGCTAAATTAATACTTTTTTTATCTAATAATCTAAATATAAATAATATAGAATAAATATTAGATGCTGAGTTGATATATATTTTTAAATATATTTATTCATCTATTAAGTTGAATTTTCATGGAAAAAAAATGTTTAGAACAGTTAGGTGTAAGTATATGATGAAATGTATTTTATATTATTTTTTTTAAAGATGTTTGTTTGTTATTTTATATTTATTTGAGTTGAGATTCTTAGACTAATAATTTTTTTAAAATGGATTCGATAGATTTAGATTGATTTATTTGAATCATGTCTTGCTTATACCTATATATTGATTATAAGATCTTAATAGTTTACCTTATTGTGATTTCTATATCATTTTCTCATGTGCTTAAATCGAACACATAAACAAATATATTATAAATTGAAGGAACAATTTTATGCTCAACAATAATGTATGTATATAATTAGAGATTATCATCTCCAATACTAAACTAAGTTTACAAAATTTTCAATAAATAATTACTATATTATAGTATTTCGATTTTTATTTTTAAGCAATATGGAATTTATTAACTTTCTTAATTTTTTTTTTAATGTTATAGTTGTAAAAGAAATTTAATACATTTTTATAGAATAAATTTTTTGTCAATTTAATTATTAAATAATATTCTTCTAATATTGGATGTGAAAATTTAAATGATTTAATTATTGTACAATGAAATATTAATTCATTTTTAAATTGTACAAATTTTTGAAAATTTCATCTATTGAATAAATTGTAGTTTAGGTTCCTTAATGTGCCTTGTTTCATGTATCTTACAAAGGCAAAATGTTGTTCAATTTTCCTTTCTATGTTCAGTGAATTTTATTTCTGTATAAAGTTTATAATTTATAAATTACATAGAAAATACATTTTTTAATTATATTTGATGTTATATTTTTATTTCATAGTTTTATTTTTAATAAAAAAACATATTATTTTTGTAACTACTTTTATTGCCACTTTTAATTAAATAACTTCAACTTTTAATAAATAATTAAAATCTATTTAATACACTGACAATTACTCTCTCCTATAATTGCCTAACTTTTCCCTATTAAATAAAATGACATGTATGTTTCTGCTATTGATTGAGATAAAATTTACTAATTATAACCATATTGTTTGTAAAATATAAATGTTTAGACGAAACTTTATAAGGAAACTAAATCATATTTGACCTTTTCTACGAAAATTTTAAATTTAACTGTTAAATTGATAGAATTACATTTAAAAAGTCTGGAAATAATTCTACAAAGTTTGACTCCTAATTTAGGTGTGTCTGTAGATTAAAGACACTTATAAATTTCAAGATTTTTTTAAGTCATTACTCGTTATGTGTTTAAACATTCAAATAGTATAGACTATATTTATAAAATTTTATATTCATATATTCATTAACTACTTCGTCTGTATAAATGACAAATTATTAAAAGACATATTTTAGAATAATTAGCACGATAATTCTTTTGATTATACTTTCATTATTGTTTAATTTTTGTAAGTTTTGACAGAACAAATAAAATAATATATAATCATAGTTTAACGATTGAATTTAAAAAATATAATATATTTTTAAATGGTGTATAAATTTTATATCTTACACTAAGTATAAATAGTTCTTTTTCAAATATATGTAAGATTTAATGGCCTATTTTGTCACTCAATTGTCACAATTTTATGAATTTAGCTCTTTTTTCATATTGTATTGTTATCTTTTTTAAATTTTACCTTTTATCAATTCGATAAACGTGGATCTATAACTGAAGAAAGCGGCATCTTTTTTGTTTGTTACTTTTGTTTCAACGTCATTTTGCTTCTACTTTAATCTTTTTTACACGTTAACACACTGTTACGTGTTTAAACATATTAACAAAATGTGAAAAATTAAAAAGTATACATATTTGTTAATTACCTGTCTCATTAATAAGTAGACAATTAAAAATACTTATTATATGAATATTTATTAAAAAAATACTTGTCTTAATATCAATTTCAAATTTCTTTTACAAATATACGAGTTTGAGTTCGTTTCTCATTTTTTGTTTCTAACAATATACATATATTCTTTTAAAATATTTTTATAATATTTATGTATATCATCATCTTTGATAATTAAAGATGGTAAAGGAGTAAATATTTTTAATATATGATAATAAATTTAATATAATAATAATAACAATATATATATATATATATACACACACTTAACATATGTCTATTTTTTAGGTGTAAAAGACCTTTTTAAATAATCTAATGTTAGACCTTCTAATTAAATATATTTTTATAAAATTTTAGATTTGTTTACTTTTTGTGGTAAGGTTGGGTTGAGTTTTTTATTTAATCCAATTAAAATATTTTGATTTAAATCCATGTTATTGTTTTAATATATCCGAAACAAAATAAACAATAATTTATGATTTAAGAAAATATTAACGTCTCTTTTCCATTGCCTTTTGATATAACTTTCAATTATATTATGTATGTATTTTGATTAAATAAATTAAATCAAAATTTAGTAAGAGGAATAAGGAATATTTGGATAAAGAGATTGAGATAAGAATGAAAGACAAAAAAGAAATCAAATAGCAACCTATATAAGAAAGAAAAAGCGAGGCTGAAATTGATGTTTAGTTGCTTAAATTGTATACTATGTATTTCTTTTAATACAGTATATCCATATTAAATATCTTGTCCTTTACTTTTGTATTCACATTCCATCTAATTCATAATTTTCATTTGGTATTCACACTTAATTAATCTCTAAAAACTTTACTCATCTCTTAATTATTATTTTTATTCACACTGCTCCAGTAAAAAAGCATTAAGTGTATAGAAACTTATTTCCAAAGATTTTATATAATTGAAAGTTTCTGAAATTGATTTGAGAATGAAGAGTGAAGATTGACTATTTGTATAGAAATTAATTGGTGTGGGCATTTATGAGATGGTAGAAGGTTTGAGGCAGTTGTAGCAGTTGGCACCAGCCTTGCCTGGGCCCTACTTTTGGGCTGGGCCTCCACCACTACCCACTAACAAGTGGGTCAGAACTATGAGTCTGACAACTCATGGGCCCAGTGGGGTTTGATTTGTGGTATCAAATTTAAGGTTGAGTTGGTCCTTGCATTGTTCTCCTCTGGTCCATTCTACATGGCCTCAGATGTTCTTCGTATTGCTCTTTTCTATTTTTGCAGTGCCACAAATAGTAGTAATAACATATTAAATATAAAATTTGTCCATTTACTAGTAACAAAAAGAACTATTTAAAATGAAAAAAGTTATATCAAAAATTTATTTTTCAAGATGCAATAGTTATGGATAGGGTACTGGCTATGTTGATATTTTCATTTTAGAAAAAACTTGTAATTATACAGTCACCTGCGTGTGAAGTTGTAATCAATGTCTATTCGGGGTAAGTAACTGTGTTATTATTGACCTCAAGTTTAAAGATTGGTATTTCATCTTCACAACAATTAACGAGTTATTTTTAGAGAAGATGAAGAAAGAATCATTGCAGAAAAAATTTATAAGATTTAAAAAAAAGTATTATTTTATACTTTCATATTAATAAAAATTAAATTGTGAGAATAACAAAAATTTAATTAAAATCTCAAAATGAAATCTACTCATAAGACTTTGCATTAAAGATTTTTTGGAGACATTTTTTTTTTCTAAGGCTATTGTGTTAGCATTCTATTTATTATTATATTATTAATTGAAATTTACCAAAACAAATATAATTTTCAGTAATTAATTTCTTTTTAAAATAGGGAGAAAGACTAAGTGAAATTTATAAAAAAAAATGTGATACCTAATAAATTATAGTAATGGAAAAAAAAGTGAAAAAAAATGATAAAAAAAGTACATCTTCGTAAATAAAGTCTATCCATGCACACTATTGATATTTGAAACCAGTATTTCCGAGTACATAAAGGCTATATCGTACTGTTAATTGGTTGGTGTAAGTTGGTAACATAACCATCAAGTTTATGGAATTAGATAAATTAACATTACATTGTACAGCAACTTCATAATCAATCAAAAGTTGGTCACCGTCGTATTCTTATTAGTTGTAAGTTGCAAAGTAACCATAAAGTCTTATAAATATTGACCCAAATAAACTAAAATTTAATATGCATGGGTGCATTCATAACCTAAATATATTGCATGTCTTTCACGATTTTGATGTTATGTTAATGGGTGCATTTGGACAATTTTTATGATAATTTTTTTATGACATATTTTCAGAAAAATAATGCTATCATTTCTGCTCTAAGTCTATCATTCACAGAACAAGAGAAAAATCGTAAAAAAATGAAGCTGTAATTAGTTTTTATTATTGTTTACATATCATTAGTTTTTTTTATAAATATGGTTTTCTGTCTTCAACTTTTGTAAAAATTTGTTACTTAGTCCTTATTATCAACTCTAGTTTAATACTAACATGACTAATAAAAGAAAATATTGACTAAAATAATTAAGATAATAAACAATGTTATAAATTAAAGTAACTATAATTTTCAATATGTTATTCAATTAAGTAATAGATTTCTTATTTTATATAAATGATTAACTGTATATTTTATTTTTTTATTAAATGCTGCAAAATATGATTTTCTTGCTTTTAATATTACACTTTTCAGTTCACTAGTTTATTTTAACACTATTTTTAATTATGATTTACTTCGAAGCTTATAAATTCCTTTCGCTATCAGTTTTACATTTTAATTCGTTATTTTTACTACTTGTAGTAAATATATATTTTTATACTACTTATTTCCCAAGCAATGACTGTCTTCAAATAACCAAAATTGCCTGCTTAGTAAGACGTCATTTCTGGAACTTCTGAATACCATAGTGCTTAGTATGATCAGTTTTTTGAAGTTAGTTTTGAAAACCCTAATATTGAAGAAAGAAATTACTTGCGGACTTGATACAACATTCCTTCTCAGAGTCGACTCTGTACGCACGAAAAGCATAAAGCAATCAGAAAAGCGTTTCATTCCCTGCCCGTACAATGTTTCAGCAGATTGATACACTTTCCCAATAAAATTATCATGCTTTGTTCTGTAGAGCAAACAAATGCATCCACTACTAACACTTTATTAGCTCAAGACCAAGAATGCGATCTTGTCTAGTAGTTAAGAGTTAACCCGGTCGATTGTAGATATTTCAAGATCCACATGAATTAAGAATTTCATATGTTCCGGAAATATTGTAGTAGTATTTACATTGGTAATATAACTACTAAAATTCGGTTAATCCATCCTAGAAGACATATAAATTGCCAACAATATGGCTGCATATCAGTTGACATTTCAAAAAGTGAAAATTACGGAACCTCGAAATATTGACAGACTACGACATTCCTCAAAACCAGAGAATTTACAATGAAATTGACACGGCTATGTATGTATGTTCGGCAACTACTTTATACAAAAGGACAAGCAAATTGAAACAAATTTCCAAGAGAACTAGAAAAAGGTAAACATCTACACACCCCAAGCTAAGACTCCAAAAAGAATGCAAAAAAAAAAAAAAAAAAAAAAAAAAAAAAGTTGATTGATTATTCACGTGCAAAAGATAAAACAGTAAAATAATGGATGAGAAACCCTTATGAATCCTTCATCTGCATCGATGTCATCTAAACTCAACGAGAACTCACAACAAATGGATGCTGACAAACTCCACACTCGATGGTCTCTGAACCCGAGCTTGGTACCTGGACCTGAAAAAATTCCACAATAAGCCTTTCATTATGACGTACGTTTGGAGTAAAGTTAGAAGAGATTCCTGCAAAATTAATCAACGGATTTCCAACCTGAAGATGGACAGTGCAAATGGGGCATGCAACTTCTTTCATTCGACTTCCAGATCCATCAGTCTTAGAGCCTGTGAACAAGTCCACTTTATGAGCCACAAACCAGATTCTCAAATAAATATATAATCTTCTAACAAACTAAATCGCCCACAAACCAGATTCACACTAAACTTTTCGCCACCTTGTGTGACAATTCATGAGTCTAAACTATACATACAATTTTACAACGCGGGCTCCAGAATTGAACTCAGATTATAATACGTACCTGATATCCTTTTATTCCTTTCTAGCTCATCCTACCAAAAATTCATCAATAACATAAATCACCATCTGATGGACGCTTACTTACAAATGTATGTTTAACTACGTAATTATGGCAAATTAAAGCCTTCAATAGCAAATAAAAATAACACTACAAAAAATGTACGCCATGCCACTGTTATTTTACCTGAAGTTTCTTAGCAAGATCCTCGTGACTCTGCAACACAGGTTTACTTGATGACTCCTTAGCATTACTCAGCCTTAAAGTCACTTCGGCCTAACAGGAAACGGAGTGTGTGACATTCCACATTTTTCAATGCTCACAAGATACTGCTTAAAAAATATAAAACATAGCGACACAGCATCCACAGTTCCTAGCATTGACTACGCTGATGCAATTGAAAAATGGACAAAAACAAGATAAAAGACCCATTGAAGGCCAAAAAAAACCATGTGTTGAAACTTCCATCCATAGGCCTTGAATCTCAGAAATTACCAGCAACATAAATCATGTATCAATTAATGGGAAGGGGAAGTGATAAGAGGAAAGTCAACAAGCACTAAGCATACCATGCATCGATCACAAACTCGTACTGGCTGAGCATTCTCATCAGAAGTAAGGGCAGTTCTACCACGTGTACATTTATCACAAAAAATATCCCCACAGTTCCTACAGTGATGCTGTTCAAAGCATAGATGATTAAACATTAGCACCCAAGCACAAATAATAAAAAATCATAATTAAAAGAAATAGGAGATCAACCCTGCGAATAAAGGCCCCAAAATCTACTCCGCATGATGTACATTTTGAGACGGCTTCATCTGGGACCTATGCATAAATTAAATATCATAAGAACTCCAACCAAGTACAACAAAAAAAATGAAAAACAGAGTTTAGTTTATGTTGATGCAGGTTCATGGTAATACAGTAGACTAATTTGTTGTCATTAAGATCAAGTGACAACAATTTTCACTTCCAAAGAGTTTAACAAACACACTAGCATTGTAAAAATTAAACTAACAAGCGCAAGAGTTCTAGATCTTGTGCAAGGCCATAGAGAAGCAAGGAGTTCGTATATGCAATATTTGAGCCATCGAGGATATGTATAAGGACTTCTGACCATGGTGAGAACACAAGATTGGGATGCAACAAATTTCCAATAACCATAGGGCTGGATCAAGGGTCAGCTTTGACTCCTTACCTCGCCTTTGGTGTGCTTCCTGAGCACATCCAAGAGCCAGTGCTATGATGCGTGCTTTCTATAAGATGATAAAGTTCAAGTCAAAGAATCAAGAAAAAAAATATAAATGGGAATTCAAGAAATGTGGACAAGCTTTTAAAGCACATGGCTTTCACTTAAGTAAAAGCAACGCCAAGTATATGAAATATATGTTTAGCAAGAAGAAGAATGAGCTTAGCTTAAAGGTCAAACTTCTGAGGACAAACTAACAATTTAAGTATTTAGGGCCCAGCTTACAGAATGACAAAGAAATAGAGAAAGATGTAAACCACAAGATTCATGTAGGGTTAATGAATGGAGGACTAAACATTGAGCATCAAAAGGCCAACGATGGGGACTAAACATTGAGCATCAGAAGGCCAACAATGGAATAAGCTCAATGTAACAAGATTGAGAATGTCGAGGTGGATGAGTAAACATATTAGATGTTAAAGGATTAGGGATGAAAGCATTACAGGAAAAGTTGGAAGAACACCATGGCACAAAAGACGGTAAAACTTGCCTTAGATGGTTTGGGAATGTGCAGAGAAGGCCTGTAGAAACTCCAATGAGAAAAGTAAATTAGATGGATGGCAGCCCAAACACCAGAGACAAAGGAAGATTGAGAGGAAAAAAAAAAAGTATAGGTGAAAGCATTAAGAAGATTTTTTGAGTCAATAGTTTGTCTGAAGACATAATTTATGATAAAACATTACAATGCCATTGATTCATCTAGCTGATAAAACATTGCAATGTCATTTGATTCATCTAGCTGACCTGACCTTACGTTAATAGACTTGGCTGTTTTTCTTGTTGATAATTAATGGCAACATTACTGCATATACTTACTTGTCCCAACAATTACAACTAACCAATAATATGTAATAACATTGTACCCTAGTAACAATAAAAATAGCTCAAAAAAAAAATTTGCTAAAGCACTTTTAAGGGATGCATAAGAGGGACTTTGACTCCTTTAGAAGGAAGGATGCATTTTTGAAGGTAAGGTATGAAATTATAAGTGATGATTGGGAAATCAATGGAGTATATTTTGATAAATTCATAGTTTATTACACATGTGCATGTATTTTATTACAATTTTCCCAACCATTAATACTTCAATCAACATTTTTATCTCTGCACTTTATCATATAAAGTAAACCATTCCCTTTAGAGGAGCCAAAGCTGGTAAGGGCGGCACAGGTAAAAAGAGAGAAAACTTAAGTTGGCATCGAATGTTACCCAATGATCCTTCTCTTCAGCGGCAGGTTTCACAAAATTCATCCAATCTCCAAACCCTCTCTTTTTTTCTGTAGGCTGTTCACTTGTTCTCAATGATTCCGCAGGCCTCCTACTTCCACCCATTTCCTTGACCTGCAATGAGAAAACAAGAGGACATAATGACATATGCTAGCCCCCAACATTGAAAAATGATTTGAGAGAACTGGATAAGTATATGTAACAAAGATCCAACAAGAGAAGTATTCAAGCTAGAATATCTTTATATAGGATTAAAAATAATTATGATCTAGCTAGGAACAATATCAATAGAAGAGATGAGTTCTATATCATTGCATGAGACATAGCAGAAATTGTTTGATAGTTCAACTTGACAAGTTCATGGACAAAGAGAAAAAGACAAGATATTACACCCTTTGGTCCTTATTATAAGGCACACTTTAGAAGAAATTTATAAGACGTTTTATAATTTCTACACAACTTCAGGTTTATTTTTCTTGTTTACCCCTGTTAAATATTATGAGTATTTGTGTTTTGTATTAGTGAATGGTAAGAAGGAAATTTCAAAATTCATTAATAATTAAGTTAATTTGGTACATTGGTAATATATTTTTAAAGGTTTTAACTAAATTAAGTGTTTTATTGGTACAAGTGATTATTTATAAGTACCCTCTATTAAGGACCAGAAGGAAAGGAGTAATACAAAATTTATAAGGTATTTAAAATAGATTATGAATGGTGTTCGGTTGCCTACCAATATTCTTAGACTGTAGCTTTTATATATATACACACACATATACATACATACATATATCGCAACTCCACTTAATTCCAATTGATTTTAAAACGATATCAAACAAGCTCGTCATGGTAATTTCTGGTAGCACTTGGTTCGGTAGGCATATTTGGAGGGGAGTGTTGGGAAGTACTACATCTCCTACCTCAATTCCTATTCTGATAGGCTCACCTGCTTTGGCAGGCAAACATATGTGGAGGGGTATTGGGAAGTCTCACACCATTTGAATTTGATAGTTTTAAGCCATATGAACAAATGTGATTAATCCTATATTTCATCTTTTTATAATGACTCTTTCTATAAAACTCCTAGACATCACAACTACCAGAGAAAATAATAGGATGATGTTTAAGTTCCACCTATAGAACACATTAAAAGTAAAACATATAGTTCTACAACAAACACTTGGTAATATGGTATGAGACAGATAAGTAGGCACTAAATATAACAAATTTCATAAAATAGTAAAACTAAACATGTCATACAACAAATTTCATCAAATAGTAAAACTAAAATGTCATACGTAAAAAAGAAAACCTAGAATGTACACTGCATATTAAACAATGCAAGCAACTAAAACTAAATCCTGTCTCCCAATAACATCAAACAAACCCAGTGTCTTCCACCAGATATTAATAAAATTCCCAGTCTTAGTAATCTAATTTATCAGCAAAATAATATTGGCATACAGGAAGGATGAATTTCTCTTAACCTGTATGGTAGCAGCAGTTACTGTATCCAAAAGTGTGTTGGTTGTATAACTATTGGATTGCAATCTTATTCGCCTTGACTCAATATCCACCGAGTTCTTTGACCAAAATGCAAAGGTAGATGAATCGAATTTCTGCATAATTCAATTAAAAAATATTATATTGAGATTGACTACAAAATAATTTCAAAATATTTATCCAAAATTTCACAAAGGAGATTAATAAGCTTACATCACATCTTGTTATGTTCTCGAGTGGATATATTCTCAATGTTCGACTAGTATTTGGGTCCAGCATACGAATTCCATCCAAACCAATCTGAAAGAATTAGCATTGGCAAAATCACAAATTCAAATCAACCACCATGGTAATGATAAACAATACCCAACAAATAGTTTAATGAATGCACAACAGAAATTATGCTAAGTGCCTTCTGGGATAGATAGATATTCACACAAAATGTTGGCAGGATTCAGAATCTGCAGTGTAATATAACAACAACAAAAGCTTTGTAATATAACCGACTCGTTAGATAAGTTATATTCCTTTTTAATAGGATATCAAACTAACTACTAGTACACAACCCCTCAGGCTCAAGCCTTTTAAGACGAAAAGCCTAATTATACTTAGGTTTTGGATGAGTTAAGCCTTAAAAGTTTGCTAAGGGGTCATAGTTAATTAGTTTATTTTAAACAAGAAACATGGAAATAAAAACCAATTTAAAATGACGTGACATTAAAACATAGATTAATATAGTTAATCGGAGCATTGGAGCTAATAACGTATCGGGACCGAGACACATTAACTCATAGGCTAAATAAATCAAGATTAATAGGCCACTAGCGCATAGGCTAATAAATCACGGTCAACAAGCCACTTAGCACATAAGCTAATAAATCAAGGTTGATAAGCTATGTCGGGAACGATAGGCTACTTAGCGCATAGATCATGTTGGGGCCAATGAGCCACCTTGAGCATGTTGAGGCAAAGAAGTTGTATTGGGGCCTTAAAAGTCACCTCGTGCATAACTCTCTACAAAGAAGTCGTATTAGGGCCTACAAGTCACTTTGTGGATAACCCGACAAAGAAGCTGTATTAGGGCCTACAAGTCACTTGATGCATAACTCAACAAATAAGTTGTATTAGGGCCTACAAGCCACCTCGTGCATAACCCAGTAAGAAGTAGTATTGGGGCCTATAAGCCACCATGTGCATAACTTGGCAAAAAAGTCGTATTGAGACCTACAAATCACCTCGAGTATAAGCAAGCAAAGAAGTTATATTGGGGCTTACAAGCCACCTTCTACATAACCTCGGTTGATAAGCCATATTTTGGCCTATAAGCCTCCTCTACTCGTTGTGTTGTCTCAGTTTGCCTTCTTAATTCAATGCTGCATAATCTCCTTCTTCTGGGGCTTGGGGTTGAGGATCTCTCATGGTGAATTTGGGGTAATGTGGCTTTTTACTCAATATAGTGTAGGACCAATTTTAACCTTTCTATAGACCGGCATCAAAATGTTCTAGCCAAAAGTACTTGGTCTGATTCCTAGGGCTTCTAACTAAAACATCTAGAATTTTGTGTGTTTGTTTATAGTGATAGGTGTATTTTACAAGCCTTAGTTAGTTGTTAGGTTATTCTTAAATCTTATCTAATATTATTGAATATTTAAAGTTTGTATTTTTCTAAATAGATTTCAAATACCACAAACAGGTATCCTTTACTTTTTGTCTTGAATCTGACTCTTAATGACTAGTAGGCTCTATAGCCAACTCATAGATAAGTTAAATAAGTTACATTTCCTTTTAATAATAAATCGGCTAAGTAAAAGTATGCATGAACAAACTTATACCGTAGGATTAGTTATGGAACATACCGTAGTCTTAGTCATGGAACGGCTGTATAACTATTTAAGCTACTCAAAAAAATATTTAACTACGTAAGTGCATTTTGTTTTTCCATTCAATAAAATATTCCCAATAAAGTATAAGGAAGATTAATAATACTCATCCAATTAGGGGTGCTACAGAATTTATTTACTCTTAATCAACATTCAAGTGTAACTTAAGTCAAAATCAAAACACTGATCATCTTCATCCACAGTACTTTACCTGACAGAGAACATCCATAGTGCTCTGGCCACTACTTTCCGCCAACAGCTTCACCCGAAACTTCTGCACTCCGCTATTCGTATCTTCTCCGGAATCCACCTTCGGCACCGCCTTCACAACCTTGCTCGTCGCAGACCCAGCACCACCAATCGCTCTCCCGTAGTCATCAAAACCAGGCGAAGCGGAAGCCGCTGGAGCCGGGCCTCGTGCTCCATACGGCTTCGTGTTCCCGCCTTCGTACGCAGACACTCCCTTTCCATAAACGCCGTCGTTCCCCCACGAGTCCGAACGCGTCGGGTTTAGGGAACCGTAGTCATCGAAGTCGTAAGCGGGAGTGGAGTAGGGTGGATTTGGATTAGGGTTGGAAGGAAGAGAGGGTGGAGGAGGAGGGTAATAAGGTTGGTGCGAGGGTTGGATTAAGGGGTTGAAAGAGTAAGAAGGTGGAGGTTCGGGATAGGAGGGAGGTTTGGGATAGTAGGGTTCGGTATACGAGGGTTCGGGATAGGAGGGTTCAGGATAGGAGGGAGCGTAAGGAGCGGAGCTGAAGGGAGGCGCGGATGAAGCATAAAGGTTTGGGAGTGGGTGGGAGGGGTCTCGGGTTGGGTTTGGGTTTTGGTTGAATTGATAGTGTGGAGATGAAGTGTAATCTCTGTGATGCATTGCTGAAAGCTGATATGATTCAACAATGGAAGCTAAGAAGATGAAAGAAACACCAATTACACTTCTGAGCTAGGAGAAAAGAATCTGTGTGGAGGAGTGCTTCCAATTTGGCAATGCTGTTCTTATCAAAGAACACAAAGTGAAAAGGTGTGAGGTTGTTGATAGGTTGACTTAATTATAAAATGTCAAAACATTAATTCACTTTTTTTTAATAAATATATATATATATATATATATATATATATATATATATATATATATATAAAGTGAAAATACTGTTTAGATTAACTATTTGTAAATTATTTTTATTTTATTGTTAATCTGGTAAACAAGTGAATGTGGTGTAGTGTGTGACTTTTTTTTTTCTGTAGTTGAAAGAATAAAGCTGACACGTCAAATGAAAATATTTTTATAGATTGCTGTAAATATTATATAACTTAATTATAAATTAATAATGAAATCTCTTAGATTATGATATAATTAAATATATATATATTATAAATTTTAAAAATTTAAAGGAATATCTTAAACTTAACAATATAATTATCAAAGCCACAATTAATTAATAATTATATTATGATTATGTTTATAAGTACATATACAAATTTTATAACATGTAGTTTACAAGAAAATTTCCGAAAAATGCTTACAACGAAACATATTTAATTTGTTATGTATTTTACCTGGCATTATTTTATATTGTCATTGTTGTTTTGATTTTATGTTTATTTTTCAAAATTACCAATTAATAATAAACCAATATTTTGAAGTTGCCCATTTTTTAAAATTTTAAAAATCTTTCAACTTGTTGCTTAAAACTACTTCTCTTTTATTTTCCATTTAGCGCCGTTCTACACGTTAAAGAAAGCTCAATATCATAAATTTGCAGTTATAACAGTATTTAATTACAAGTTACATTTTTTATTTTATTTTCCCTGTAATGATATTTTTAGTAGTAGTAATAATAAAATAAAGGTGGAAGAATATTTCATTTATGGTGGAGCTTAATTTTGTGGAAATCCTATTAAGAATCTTTTAATAAATAATAATTGAAAATTCAGTATTATTTTTTAAGACCGGAAATAATCGGTTTATTCAAATAAATGAATAATAAGTTACCAATTAAATGATATAAAACAAGAGAACAGGAAGAACAAATAAAAGGAATACAAATTTTATTTGAATGTGTAAAGATCAAGTTTTAATTTTTACTTTTTTAGGTAAAGTTCTTCACTATAATATATGAATTTCGGTTTTACAACTAAGAATTTTGATATTGTTCTAAATTAAAGTTTAAGTAATTGATTTTGAGTCTTAGAGTATAAACATAGTATTAGAGTGAAAGGTCAAATTAATATTGTTTTTTAGAAAAAATTTCAAGTTCTTCCCGAGTATCTTTGGTTGGGGTACTAAAATATAATAACACTAGTTAAAATGAAAAGTTTAGAATATTATAAAGTCAACTATTTTTTCATTTTGATAACAAGAAATCTTAATAATAAAATATATTTTTACAATTTTATTTATAAACATCATATTAGATCATTCTAAAAATAATTCTTTAATATGGTCTGATGATTATAAGTTGTTTCATTGTGTATGAAAGATAAAATTTCTTAATATCAATTAAGATTTTGTATTGACATTAATAAATCTCAAATTAAGAAATAAGAGAAAAACAAACCAAAAGAAACAACAAGCATAATGCTTAACAAATAACTCATTAAGCATCAAAAAACAAATTATGACAGTGAAAAAAAAAATACAAATAATCCTTGATGTCGTATATATAATTGTCAATGCTTTGTAAATACAAGTTCATTCTTAATCATTACATGTCATTTCATTGTATATGGAAAATAAAGTTTATCAACACCAATTAACAATTTGGTAGCGACACTAATAAAATTGAAATTAAGAAATACAGAAAAAAGGAACCAAAAGTAACAAAAGTGTAATCTTCAATAAATAAATCATCAAACATAACAAAGGAAATCATGAAAAATAATAAAAGAGTATATCAACAAAGGAAAACTCTGGATGATTATGTTGTCTAATTTAAATTGAGTTAATTTAACAATGTCATTAAGTCAATGTTGAAGCACAAAATTTGAAAATGAAATCAACATTAACTATTCTTATTCAAAGTAATAATTTTTCATGGTTTATCACGTGAAGATTCTTATATTGATCTCAGCGTTTCACATTTATAATATAGTCAAAATCCATCAAATGGATGATGATTATATTTGCATCAACTTATTCCCTTTTCCCTTAATGGCAAGACTAAGGAGTGATTTTCATTGTTCCTTTCAATGCCAATGTCACATCACATGGGATGAACAAGTAGAAAAACAAAAAGTCATTATGTGAGGATTAATAGTATTTTAAAACTTTTCTTAACACATGAGTTTGACAAACGAACTCAAATTAATACTTTCTTACAAATCTAAGAAAGGAAATAAAGTTATTACTCAATGCTTATGCAAAAAGTACCATGCGAAACAAGACACTCAGAGTGGTAAAAAAAATTATTGAAAATACAACAAGTGATGGAAACATGCATCACAAAATAAATTTACGACATAAGAAAAATATTTATAATTAAAATATCACGATGTTTAGTTAGCTCAAGATCACAATCTAGCACAATGAGACTCTCACCAAATATATATATATATATATATAAAATCTTTAGTAGTTGCATAATATTTTAACAACAAGCTCCTCAGCTAATCATTATCGGTAAGTATTTCAATATCAACAAATAAATGGGTACAACTTTTGAGTCAAAGCACTTCTTACTAGATAAAGTCTTTATGTTTGCAAGAGATCAAGCAGTATATTAGTATATGGTAAAAATGATTTATACCGAGATTTGGTGAAAATTGATGGTTGTTGTTTTGACTCAAGGTATGAGTGGCTACAAACTAGATAGTCCAAGTATCCTTAATAGGTCAAGTTCGTGTAACATTTATAGATGGATTATCTTCAAACCTTTTACTAGGGGTCCTGGGGTATTAGAAAACAATAACCCTAATCAAAGTAGAAAGTTTGAATATAAGAATTTATTTCAATATGTTAACCTCAAGAATTTCGATAACATAACATGTTTCTTAAATTCTTGCTGATTTTGTTTATAACCACTATACTGAATCGTCCTAAGAGCGATTCCCTAACCATCGTGCAGTCTCGGCTTTGGTTATTAGGTTGCTCAGCCAAAAGATGACTTGGTTAGTCAAAACCTACTGCATTATTCTGATTCAAAATTGTCTTTAACATTATTCTTATACACTTTTACTCTTTTCTTTTCTCTATTCATGCACTTATCAAGTTGTAACTTTGTATTCGTTTATGATATTTCTTTGTTTTTTTTTTTACTTGTGTGTATGTTTTTCTTTTACCATAATTTTCCTTTGTTTTCTTTCATGCTAACTTTTTATCAATATCAATGATGATAAAATTACAAGTCTTTTTAAGATTCACCTCCATATGTCTTCAAATTCTTAACAAACATCTTTATACTTATGGTTAAAAATTGAAAATTGCATAATGCTAATAAATATTTGGCTTTTGGGATGATAGTATCCTGTGAGAAAATTAAACTTCGTCATTTTGATTCCATCCCATTTTAGGATGAGATTACCATTGCTACTATAGTTATTTTGATCTTAATTTTGCATGCATTGCACTTGTTTATGTGTTATTTTAAAGACCACGCATTGCTCAATGTGATGATTTTTACATCATTGAACATGATTATAAACATATTGTTTGTAATAGGTTTGTAGTAATTAAAGTTGATTAGGAAATTGATTTATTTACCTATTCAAATTTTCAGTTAGTAAGTTGAGTGAGAAACTTTAATGAGTTAATATTACATACTACAAACTTAACTTTAAATTTTCCTTATATTTTTTAGTAAATAAAACTTTAACATATTACATCTCATAATCAATTTATACTATGTTATATACTATGTTATAAATAAGGTTAGTTACTTAATTGAAAACATTGTTTATAATACAATTGATAAAAATAATACTTTGAGGTATCTTCATATCAAACTTAACACACTTTTAAGATAGGCTAGTATAAATAAATTTATAAAATTAACTACAAGAAAAACTCCTAAGTAAAATCTCATACTTCTCTCAAACATCATATCAAAATTCAAATTATTCTTATAAAAAATTAAAGTTATTCTTATTAAAACACGGGGATAACAATGATCAAAATCTCTAGAAAAATATAATGTAAAATTTATTTATCATGTCCTCTCAACTTATAGTATTATAATAAAACAAAATAAAATCAATATGTATCTTTTGTCATTAGAGATAAAAGAAATAAAAATTAGTTTCTTAATTTCATTTGTTACTTATAAAGTTTAATGTTGATAAAATCTTAACTATTTTAACATGTATTTTCAGCAAATTATCAAATATTACTATCATAAATATATAAGAATGAATATTTATAATACTATTTTTTAATAAATTAATAATTAATATTGTTTCAAATATTAAGTATTTTGCTTATTAACGTAAAATAGTTATTTTTTTACAATTATCTTATTAAGAATTTAACAATATCCATTATTATATAAAATATATTTATCTGTTATTTCAAAAGTTAATGTTATAACGATGCAATTATATTTAGATGTATAAAGTTTATTTTTATCATTGATACGTAGCTAAAACAGTTGAAATATAAAAATAGAAATAATCTTAAATATATTTCGCTATAGTATTTAATGCGATATATTTATTTATATATCTTGAAAGTTGAAAGTTAAATAATTTTAGCTAAATTTACTAACTCAACTGAAATAAATGAAAAAGCACAGTGGCAATCTTCTATATTGTTTGAGTTAACAACTTTATTTTAATAAACTGAGATGCCCACCACTTTTTATTGCAAATTGAAATCATCGTATTATAAATAAGTAGTAGAAAAAAAATATAAGAAACAAATAAAGAGAAATGTACATGCAGGTTTATTTTGAAAATCACAATTCAATTAAAAAATTCTGTATACACAATATGAAGTTATTAATTTTCATTCGTAATCTTCGAAATTACTAATTTTGCATCTGTGCATAATATTTTAAACTACGAATATGAAATCTAATTCTTACTTCGATAAGTCATCATATTATCACAAAAATATACAAGCAAGAACTACAAAATATAATAAGATAAGTAATTGAGAATAATAAAATAGTTTGTAATCAAAACAAAATATGCGGGAAGCGAAGTATGCATTTATCATTCTTTTCATTAATATATATATATATATATATATATATATATATATATATATAATTAAATTATTCATAAATTTAATAAAATTATAAATAATAATAATAATAATAAATATTAATAAAAATATGAAATAATAAATTATAAAAACAAAACTTCAATAAATACTAGAAACTAAAAAAATAAATTAAACATAATAATTATAATGATACAAATAATAAAAATGTAAAATGACAATAAAAATAATAATAATAATAATTAAAATAAATTTCTAAAATAATAATAATATTATTATTATTATTAATTTAATTTTTAATTTTAAAATATTTGATACTTTTTATAATTTCATCAATTAAAGTAATAATTTATCAAATATATTCAATAAACTAATTATATTTAATCTTAAATTATTTTAATTTATAATTTTATTTATAAAAAATTATTTTAGCAACTACACACTCACAAACTTTTATTAACTTTTTTTTTTTTTT
>Ga0209489_101448_pt1 | contig 48749 bp, 29 predicted proteins | sample SiratrowhiteBW_FD_187527 | JGI IMG/M metagenome (GOLD analysis project Ga0209489, IMG submission 187527) | Root nodule microbial communities of legume samples collected from California, USA - Siratro white BW (SPAdes) (version 2) | ecosystem: Host-associated > Plants > Roots > Nodule | place... | reverse complement strand
ATATTTAAATAATGAATAATTATGAAAGAATCACTTTATGTAATGAAAAAAAAATTAGAAACATTTATTTAAATTTTTGAGAATATATATATATATATATATATATATATATATATATATATATATTATAAAAGTTCGTAGTAATGCTTAAGCAATAAGGATGTGTACTTTTCTAAACTCAGCTTATTTCTATTGAGTTTTATCATATATGAAAAGGGATATTCAAATTTTGGACAATATAAAATCTAAAGCAACGCAAACCATATGTAGAAATATGCAACAATTTCGATTTAATCCCATCATTGGTTTTTTAAATCATGGTTGAGATTCAAGCTATGACTTTAATCAAAACAGGCTCGGTTGCTCATTTCATGTCAAATTAAACTACAGAATGTTTTTCAAATACATGCTTTTGATTTGACAATTCTATATAAATTATTTTGATATTTTTAAAAGTATAAAAATTTAGTCATTTTTAAAAATTCATCATTTTTTTTAAAGCTGGGAAATACTAAATCTATGTCTTCTTTTTTAAGTTTAAAGACAAAAAAAATTGAAAATTTTGCAACATTTGTCTATTTATAAAGATTAAAAATACAATTTTTTCATCAATATAAGAAATGATAGATTGAAACTCTTTGAAGGAAAAAATTCACTTAAAAGTTCAATTTAATAATATAATAATATATATTTAAGTAGTAATACTTTAATTAATTTTTTTTACATTTTAACTTAAAATTCTAATTTATATTATTATATTATTAAAATGAGTTGTAAAGTATGTGTATATATTTTATAGGTCTGATTGAAAATAGTAGAAATGTGAGAAGTGTCTAAAATCTTAGGTGGGTAGCTCCAGAAAGACAATTAGGGTTTTCACGTGAAGAAATAGTGGATGTCCCCCATTAAGGTGCTACAACACTGAGAGAAGATGCTTCATTTATATCCGTCATTCATGTCTCTACAATACCCAATTATGGATCACATGTCATCTGTCAACTGCTTCAGTGTCACTGGATTTCCTTTCTGGGTTTTCCTTGCTTAATCTCTACCTTCACATTAGCGTCACCATCAATCTTCTATTCAAAAACAATCTGGATTTTGAAGCTATTATTCCTTGGTCCAGTTTTTCATCTTTCCTTGGAGTGTAAATTACGTGTTCAACTGAGCCAAAATTGCCCCTTCAACAACAGCCTTAGAAGCTAGCTAGATGGAATGACAGCAATAATGTAAGCATGAACGGAGACTTTTGATGATTAAATGTCAAAGCAAAATGGTTCATGATATGTAAGGACCCCTGGGCTAGTAAAAAGTAGGAACCTTGCCAAGTCTGCGTCTTATTCACAAAAGAAGTGTCATTGATTTTGTACAGCAGATACATATTTCGCTTTTACTTGAGACTTAATCAACGTCTCTGCAAAATGTGGACTTGTTTTTATCTGTTTTCACCCCTCCATGTTTTCTGTCTTCTCCTTTTCTTTGAAGAATATTTGTCATTTATTTAGGACATATAATTTGTCCTAAAATCAAAAGCCATTTCACCCTCAACATACAAGGAAAATGTTTCTTAAGGGGCACTAACTTGTGACCTAAAGAACATGTCATGCATGCAAACACATTACTAGCCAGGCTTGTTTGACACTTTCGCCAAGCTCAAGCATCATGATCCACAAAACACAACATCACATCCATTTGAACGATGATTTTGGCATCAGAGGAACAAGGGTACATGAAAGATGAAGGCCTAGGCTACCAAGATAATCGGAAGTTACTCTAACGGGAATGGTCGTGAAGGACAGGGTGAAAACCAAACTGAGTGATAAGAAAAGTCGAGTTGCAAGCTGTAACTCGACTGTGTAAGCTAGCTTACATGTGAGAGAAGATTCCCTGCCTCCATGTGGTCTTCTTTTGCAACCACCTATCTTCTGTGTTTCTTCCTACTTTTCTTGGGTTGTTGAGTAGTGTGAATACTTTTTTCCTAGGTTTCATAATTGCAATCTCGTTCCTTCATATTTTATTTCAATAACAGAAATTATACAGACTAAATACATACCACAAACTAAAATTTAGTTGGAAATGTTCTCCTACTGGTTTCTAAGCCTGGTTTGCTCGCATAATTTTCTCTGCATATTTAATTTTGGGCAAAAGATAAGTTAATGCTACTCTTCCTACATTATCTTCTCAGCATCTTATAATAAAAATATGAAAAGTATTTGTCAAAAACATAAGAAAACAACAAATTTCTACATTTAGTAAACAAGAGGATTAATTTAGAATTATTCTTTAGAAGAATGCCAATAAAGGAATGTAATAAGATAAGGACGGTTGAATGCGATACTAACAAATACCTTAGTTGAGTATTACGAATGTAAAAAAACTACCCATCAAAGATTCCCTGCCTCCATAGTGGTCATTGCAATAACTGTATGTTCCGAGTGCTTTCTTCCTTCTTTTTATGGATAGTCATCAAAGATTCCCTGCCTCCTTAGTGGTCTTTACTACCACCTCACGTTCTGAATGTTTTCTTCCTTTATAGGGGTTGTTGCGCTCAGTTTAATTAGGTAAGTAGCGTAAATGCAAACACTATTCCCACTATTCAGGAACACATAATTGCTATCTGTTTTCTTCATTTTTGTCCCCAAGCGATATACTGTTACACCAAACCAAATACACACCCCTGATTTAGCTGGCAGGATTATCTCAACTTTCCCTCTCGACCAGGGTTACTCGCATTCTCTTTTCTCATCATCTTAGGTTTTGGGCAAGAAAAAACTAATTGCTAATCTTCCTAATTATTCTCTAATCAATCTTCCTAACATTTTATAGAAAAATATATTACATAAAAACACATGTTTAACATCTTAAAAACATTAATACTTTATGCATTTAATAAATAACAGGTTAATACTTGCAAAAAGATATAGAACTTTTCTTTGGAAGAATGCAGTACTAACAAACACCATAGTCCGGTAGTGCGAATGCAGAACCGCTCATCAATGTAAAAAACATTCATCTCAGACAAAATTATTTCCTTTATAGTCTTTATACCATAGTCAACAGCTGCCAAGAAACGGATTACCTTTTTTCTTTTTTTGTTTTCCTTCAGTTCGATCCCAAGATAAGCATATAATGTAAACACAGTAAGTCTTTCTACAACTAAACCGAACAGTGGTTGTTGAGTTTCTGATGTTTCTTGGCCGTCCTAGTTACTTTCCACAATCACCTAGTACTATGGGATCAACATTAGAAATACAGCTTCTCCCCATGCAGAGCAGGAAGTGGGACAGTAGTTATAATTAACACACAGAACTGCTACCGTTAAACGGTTAGTGATTACAAACAACATTGCGAAAGTAAATTGGATCAAGGTCGTCATATCAGTGGTTACCATCTTCGAGGTTGTCATTTCTATCGGTAGTAAGCCTGCTGATAAGTGGGTGCCAAGACATTTCCATAGCCACCATATGCAGGATAGTTCATAGGAGCCGCTGGGTAAGACCCTGCCATAGCTGGTGCAGGCTCCGGCGAATAAGCAGCATAAGGATTTGCTGGGGGACTTCTGCTGCCATACATGTGGGGTGGGGAAGGGTATGGTGGAAGAGCAGCTGGGTATTGCCCGTGTGATGGAGACCTAACAAATGTAGGAGCAGCAGGGAAAGATGATACATACGCATTCGTCAAACGCCCAGCTTTGGCTGGTGGCATTGGACCTCCATTGCTGTTGCTTGCTCGAGTTCTCTTATTGGCAGGAACAGCAGCCGGTTTCCTTTTCTCGGTCTTCACTGTCTTCACCTTCTCCAACTGTTCAAGTCGCTTCTTCAGATTTTCTGGAGGGAAATCAGCCTCAAGTTTGTATTCTTCAATGCATTTAATCACAGCCCTGAGTGCAGACTGCTCTTTCCTTGCAGCTAGGTACTGCCAAATTTCATTCAACACCGAAAACAAAAAAATCGTCAATATATTAAACCCACCTCTTGTAAAAAGTCAACAAAACAACACCACACAAATAGAGCGTTTTTACCATTTCCAGCCCTTTTTTCCTTCCAACTAATCAAAGAAGCAACACAAATAGATGAGAAGAATCAGAAATCAGATCAGTATCTAACCAAGTACTAAACAATAAGACCCTGAAAGATATCACCACTCTCTTCCCCTATCTAAAACTGAATCGTATAGGCATATTCTTTCTAATAAGCTGCATCCTCTGTCTATACAAAATAAACCAAAAATAGAAACGTGTATCAAGCATCAACTACACATTCACAGCTATACTCGTCAAGCATGAAAGAAAAGACAGTTCAGCCTCCACAAATTGAACTAGTAAGGGCTGGTTTGGATAAACTACTCAATAAGCTTTACTAGAGGAACGAAATAAAACGAATCAAACTACTTTCCCATGAGCTAGAATTAACTTGACACTTAACTTCCATAAAAGTTCACATTTAACTTCTCCAGAAGTTAGAAAATAACTAATATTCATTTTACCCTGTTATTTTTATCTGATGCAAATATTTCTGGAAAAGTTTTACTCGTTCGAGTACCAAATCAAACCAAACCACACAAAAGCAAGGACAGAAAGGAAAAAATACCGCTGCTCGGCCTGCATTATTAGGATCTTCCAAAATAGAAGCCGCAACTTTCTTAGCATCCTTGAGAAAAGACTTCAACAAGGGAACAGGAGGGAACTTGTCCACAAGACCCACTTCATATGTAAAATGAACCGCATCAAGCTGCTGCCCTTTGCTGATCAACTCTTCAATCATATCTAAAAACAATACCCAACTTTCAGCAAACAAACAACAAATCCACAAAATCAATTTGCAGAGAACCGTAATTGTGACTATACCAGGCATTTGCTGAGTAAGACCAAGCGAAAGCGCGAGCTTCGGCATCTGTTTCCTCCAAGCCGAAGCAATAACAAGCTTCCGGTACAAATCCAAGTCCTCGTTCTTGACAATCCCGAAGGTAACCACGTGCTGCAAGAAGGTGTGGACGTCAGGTGTCTTCACGTTTTCCACGCCGCCACGCTCCTCCAGGCTGGCCTTCCAAGTCTCCGCTATCTCCGTGGCCTGCTCCTTCACGGTGGGGGTGACCAACAGCCTAGACTTTCCGATGACAGGGTCGACGACAACCGGAATCAGAGACTCGAGGACAAGGACGCAGGCCCAGCCAAGGTCGTGGCCGGCCTTCTCCCCTCTCTTGTCGACCGGAAAGACCTCGGAGATGGCCTCCAGGACGAATTTGGCCGGATCGACGCATTCGGCGAGGGCGACGGGGACCTCGGCGCGTAATCCGTCGAGCTCCTTCTTCTTGGCGCTGAGGAAGGTCCAGAAGCCGAAGGCATCCATGCGGAGGCAGAAGGACTTGAGTTTGAGCACGAGGCCGGTGGCGTCGTCAACCTCGCCGCCGTCGTCATCCCCGTGGTCTTCCAGGAAAGAGGATAGGGCGGCTGTGCGGCGCGTGTCGAGCGTGCGGAGGGCGATCTGGAGCGTGGCGTCGAGGGACGTTTCGCGGCGGTCGAGGAGGCGGAGGGAGTCAGAGGTTGCGGAGTCGAGCGTGCGCATCTTGCGTTTTAGGGCTTCAGATTTGTGCTTGAGGTCCTCCTCAAGAGAGGAGAAGTGGTCGGAGAGCTCCTTCCAGAGGAGGGTGCAGCTGGTCATTAGAGAGGTTTGGCGCTGGAACTCGTCGAAGCTGGGCTGAGTCAACTCGCTCAACTCGCCAGGATCGGGGATGGACCCCATGGTAGCGAACTCAAGAGGGAACACACGAAAACCCTACCTCGCTCGCTCACTCACTGCGTTCAATCAATCAGAGAAGAAAGAAAGAAAGAACTAAGCAAAGAGTAAAGGTGGTGGTGGTAAAATGAAGTGAAGAGTGAGGGAAAGAGCTTGTGCTGACGTGGATGGGTAAGGTGGAGACACGTGTTGTCGTTGTCTGAAAAAGGTGGTTGAGGGGCGATGCTACAATGCGCTGGCTGTGCGTACCGGGAAACCAACTAGGCCAGCTTCTATAAATTATTTATTTTCACTTTTCAAAATACAAAAAAAACAAACACACATGTTGCTGTATATAGTATATACTTGTTTTTAGTATATCTGCTTTTAGATAATGTTTCAAAATTATAGCCCTGGAAATAAGAAAGTCAAAATTCAAATATACTCTTTTTATACAAGTTTAAGTACTGTAATTTAATCAGATATTATTATGTAAAATAAAAATCACGATTGAATAAACCTAATTAAAATTTAAAAATTGTTAATCAAACTTCATATCAATAAGTTAAAAATGATGAATCTAAAATATTAAAATAATAGTAAAGAAATAATCACCTAATCTTGAAAATAGTAGCATTCCTTGATAAGAATAACTTTAAATAGCAACATGTTCGGAAGAATTTCCTTATAAACATTTTTAAAATAATTAAGTGAAAAAATTAATATTTTTATAAATTAGAATTTATTTACGTTACATAAAACAATTTTACACGCCTTTTCTTATTTATACACAAAATAATTTTAACTCAACATTTATTTCATTTTTTTTAATTCTTATAAAAAAACTAGTTCAAATAAGTTCTAACAATATAAGGATAAGAAAGGCTTCCCGCTTTGGATTGGAAATAGATACTAATATGCAATAACAGCAGGGATTTATCATTTTTCACATAAAACTTCACCCCCTTAGTCACTGTCTCTAAATTTAGTTACTAATTTTAAATCTCAAAACTCACAATTGGGTTCCCAGTTTATAATGTGCAGGTGTTAATAATTTTATTTTTACTTTTACAACATATTTGTTATTTTTCTCCTAAAAAAAGTTATTGTCCCAATTATTATTTTTATGTTGATAACTGTTATTTGTATTTTGATATTCATAAAATAATAGAGAACAAAGTTATTAATTATAGTATGTTTATTGATTATAAATATAATCAGAGCAACTATACAATGCCCACTACCAAGCTAAAGTTACTTGTAATCAAATACATGAGCATATGTTCAATTTAAGACTGTATTCAATTAATCTATTTTGATTCTATCAATTTATTTTTATTTATCATATTATCTTTAATTCTATATTAACTATCAAAATATTACGTCAAATTGTACAATTAAAATAATTATAATGGTAATAACAATAATTAAAAAATATAAAATTAATTCAAAATATATTTATTTAAATTAATATGACAATTTATTTTTTACAATGAATCCGTCAATCAATTAAAGATAAGTTTCATCTTACTGTATACAAATTGAGATGGATTTTATATTAGGTTAAATTGTTAAATTAAACTTAAATTTCACTAATTTTAATCATATAGTGATCATAAATCTAAAATTATGAAACAATATATGGACAAAAAAAATAAAATAAAAAGTTTTATTAGTTCGATAATTCGAAGAAGAACGTCTGAAGTAAACTTAACTAAGCTCACTAATTACTTTAGTTTAGTTCTGTTAATACTTAAATAATATAATTTACCTTTAATGCGTGAGAAAAGAAGAAGAAGGAAATCTTATTTAGACAGTACAGTTTTTTAATAAACATTTAATGAGATTCTATTATTTTTACTTTTATTAATATGATGTGGGAACAATATAGTTTGTTATTTAATGTGTGAAAATATTTGATATCGATCACAGATATAAATTAAAGTTTAAACTAATTACAAAATATATACAAATATATTAATTTAACACTTACATACACAAACCTCGTATTAAAAATTATCTTAAATTTCTCTATCATGCCTTCATTTATTCTTACTTTAATATCCATGGAAAATAGAATAAAGTTATAATTTGTGTTGAAAAGAATGATATTAGAATTGTAGAAGAATATTTTATAAAAATGATTGTGTCCTAGGAAACATGATAATAGAGGCGTATGGGACGAGAAGAAAGAATGTAGAATAGTTGTATAAGAATGGTACAGAGAAGAGAAGGAACTTTCCCAGAAATCGAAGATGGATCTGATGACAGAGAGAGCGACAGAGAAGAGTGGAGCTCCACATGGGAGGAGTCAGATAAAGTGGTAAAAGTGAGTGAATGGAATGAAAGATAAGATAGTAATTTAAATTAAATTCAAACCAAACAGACAAACACTATAAACATTGTACAGTACCTGCTATCACACACAGACACATGCATGCGTACAAATCTCTGTCTCTGTTGGGATAACCTATAATTCTCCCTCCACACACATTCTTTCACTTCCATCTCTCTTTTTTTTCCAAATCAATTTTATATTTCCTTCTATAACATTATCCTTTCAGGGTTTTTTATTTTCATTTTTCTTTAAGTGCTCTGAACCACCATATCAAAGGCTTTAGTTAAAACAACAAAATAAACTTTTTTTATAAAAAACTATCTGGAATTACGATAATGTACACCAACAACATTTTTGATAAAAAGAAAATCATATTATATAATTTTAAAGCCTCCTTGCTTTTTTAGATAAAAGAAAATCAGAAAAGAGAAAATTATAGCCGCCTAGGTAAAAATATCCTCAATACACAAGTTACTGTTATTTTCTCCTTAAAACTAATTATATCTCCAATTTACATACTGATGGATCATATGCGAAACAACTAAATCAAACAAAATTTTGATTTGGAGATGGCTATATTATTCATATACATGAATGTTAAGATTAATAGTCCATTAATACTAACTTTGAAACGTAATTATTTATACATATATGTAAACCCCTTTATGATAGCGTGATTCGACCATTCACGAACACGTTAATATACACGTCTAGGAACTTAGAAAAAGGTTACTTTAATTTCTGGGCTAAGACAAAACATGCACCTCCCAAAAATACGGTATTGAAAACCATTGCTAAAAAGATAATGCTAACGCACATATACATATATAACAGAGTTTCAAGAGGTTTATTCAGTATATAATACAGTTTAATACAAAAACTCAATTGAGTATCTAGTTCATTTTGTTAAATAAAACTAATTTCATTAGTGATCCTGCCAATTCAAAATACATAAATTTGTTTTCAACCAGAACAAGAATAAAAAATAAAAACACGGATTTGCTTTCAATGAGCACAAAGAATAAAAAATAAAAGCATACATGATACTTGAGGCACTTCTAGGCCTAATTAGGTTTCCATGCTTAAGAATGAAAACAAAAAATAAAATCATTACTAAAAGGAAGCTAAAATCTTTACCCAAAAAATACGTGGACTGAGAGTTTTAACAGCGACGACAACTAACCAATGTAGCACACCCGGATAATTAAAACACCAACTGGAATGGTACCGATTTCTATATAGACAATACATTAATTAGATTTAAAAACACCAGCAATACGATTAGCTAATAATTAAAGAACAAATCAATTATACACTAACAATATAATACAATTTTCACTATCTTCTAATCATAACTTATCATGGATGATAAATTTATTAACATTTATAATCGTTATCTTAAAAATCATATCAATAAGTTATTTAATTAGCAATGTATAAAATATTGAACTCATTTAAATGCATAATCAACTAAACTTATTCAAATGGAGGTAAACATGAAGAAACCAAAAGAAGAAAATAGAAGATAAAGAAATGTCATTTTTTGGTCTTTTAAACATATATATGTACAAGGTAAGAATTGCTGTCTGTGTGTGTCTATATATATATATATATATATATATATATATATATATATATATATATATATATATATATATATATATATATATATATATATATATATAATAAATTGAAAATAAGATTGAAATTTATTTTTTCATTAAAATATAAAAAGTAAAAGTGTAGGATCAAATTCGCAATATTTGAAATTCGATTTAGAAATGAAATTTAAAATACGTTTAAGGAAACAGAAATATATTTAATTAAGCATGAAAATAAGTAATGTTCATTACAACAATAAAAAAAATAAAATTATAACATAAATAACATACAAAAAGGTTAAGTACTATCCCATTTTTTTATAAGTTCTTGAATATGTCTTAAATTAGCTTAATTCTTTGACCGACATATTCCAAGCTATGATCAAGGTATACGTGGTTGGGATTCTTAATATTAAATTACATAATTATAATTTTGTCCAAATACAATAATTTTCAGTTCTATAAAATTAAACTATTATAATTGTTATTGATCTATAAAGTGATATGTATTGAAGTTAATTATCGAAATTTTATTTTTCATTCACACTTATGTGTTTTCATTTGCTCATATTCACAAAACATACCATTATTTTGTGAATAATTCCATCTATTCCTTACGTAAAAATATTGCGTAAATATTTACTAAAATCTCAATTTGATTCTCAATTTCCTTCCACCATCATCAACATGCATACTTACATATAGAAAAAAAAAATTGTCAAATAAAAATAAAAATCAAGTTTTCACTCAAAACAAAAAAGTAAATAATTAAGAACATAATTGAGAATAATTAAGAACGTAATCGACTGTTTCTATATATAATTAATTATCTATATATAATTAATTATTTATTTGTTCATAATCAATTATACCTTATAGGCATAATTGATTATTACCTTAGCATCTTATATTTTTTATATAATAATAACTATATCACAAAATAATATTATGGTATAAATATTCATATATTTATCCTAGTATTTCAAATTATATTTTTTCATAAAAGATTTAATAAAAATATTTTTATATAATCACAAAATAAAATAAAAAAAATTCTTTATCAACTCACTAAGGAGTCACACTACCTGTCAAATTCTCTCCTCACGTGTAACACACGAAAACAAAATAAAATATCACACAAAAAGAATGGTACCATAGAGAGTTTTTGAAACATATAATTATAAATTAAATTTCTATCCCAGCCAAACTACAACATATCAAACTTTTATAATTCATCTCATACATCACATTACCATTATCATATTTCTATTTCTACAACAACTCGTATCATATATACACTGATTCATACAAAGACACTTGACTCTATTTCTGAAAAACTCACGCATTTAATAAGACTTAGAGGTTTGCACCTGTCACATGACTCCCAGTTGTGAAACCCACACAACCCTCAACCCAAAATGAATCACATCACACTCATATGATATGGTTAATCCTTATTAATTGGTTTAATCGGTTCTTTTCCACACTGTAGTGCATTCATATGAACTTGTTAATCCATATGATATAGTCAAATCAGTTTTTTTTTCTCACACTATAACGCAATCATATAAACCTCCTTCAACTCTCACTACCTGGATATCTTCATCTATATGATTCCAATATACCAGTAGAGTCAAGATACCTCCTTATTGACCAAATCTACAAATAATACATATCTAAAACAATCTCAACATCGATATCTCATTTCCTGAAGATACTATGTCGTGATCACACATCACATCAATCAACAATATTTCATACAAAACTTCAAAATCAGTTCTCAATTCACAACACTAAAAATCATCAAACACATGAAATTCCAGAATCGATTATGCAAGAAAGTTGGAACCGGTGACTACGTCATCCCCACATCCAGGTCTTCTAACCTAGGTTTCTATTGAAAAATAAAACTAGCTTCCCTTATCTAAATTCACAAAGAGCTCCAAAAACATAGTGATCTTAGAGATAACGTAACCTGCACCACAGAATCCTGATCAACAATCAAAACACATCACTAGAACCCTGAATTAACAAAGACTAATCCTTATGACAGAAACACTTCATGCAATCACAATCTAGACTCAAGTGACTAGAAAGACATGGAAAACGACTCAAAGGAAAAAAGGGCAGAAAATGAACTTACTCTAAAATTACGATAAGATAGTCTTACTCTAATTGCCGCCAGGAGTCTGATGTCAGGTTTTGATCATCGATCTGATGACATATGAGGTCAGAAATCTAGAGAGAAGGCAGAGAACTCTAATGGGAAATAGTTTTAAAGAGGTGTGCTTTTTTTAAATGAAAACTTAATACTGATTTTAGGTTCCATCATACTTGTCTCTTTAATAATAAAATATTCAGGTTCCATCTTAGTTATATCTAGAGCTAAATTTTAGGTTCTAATACATTTTTATTCTAGAGTTATTTTCTAGAGTCTTACATTCTCCTCAATAACAAAAGTTTTTGTCCTTGAAGATTAACATACTAGGTAAGGAATAAATTCATATTTCTCTAAGGGTTTCGTTTGTCTCGAAGTTAAACCACTAAACTTGGCATCTCACATAATAAATCCTATAATAGAGCAAGCAACAATATAACAACACTATTGAGATATAATATCCTTAAAAAATAGACATAACTTTTAAAGATACTCTAAACAAGAAACCTTAAGATAGAAATCGGTTTTGTTGAGTCATGAGTGTTGTCGCAACGTGGCTCATGACGACTAATGGCGATCCGAAAGAGAAATTAAAAAAAAAATTATGAAAAGAAAGAGATGGAGTTGCCACCATAGTTTATTATGGAAAACTATGGAAAACCAATAAAAGAATAAGGAAAGGTCTGCGAACTAGAGATGAGCTCGGGAGTCGGTTACGCGTCCCCCACAGCGCCTGTCTTAAGACAATACCTTTAATCAAATGAGCAAAATTAAATGTAATTTTAAAAATGTTTATTTTCCCAAAACTATAAGTAAAATGAAATTAAAAACAAAATAATAATTTTTAAATTAAAGGATCCGACAAGGATTGACCTTGCTCCTACATATCAACATCCATGGGTGAAGAATCAGGGAATACGTAATTCTAAAGGGTAGATGAGTTGTTTTGAGAAACTTGATATTTTTATTTTTGAATTTTTATATTTTTATTATTTTTTTGGAAATTAAACTTTATTTTGGATATCGTTAGACGCGTACGGCCTTTTTGATATTCCAAACGAAATTCACATTTTTCTAGAATTAAATCCCACATAACGCGAACAGTCATTTGAGAATTTAATCAAAAATTTATTCAAACTAAAATCCGCTTGATGCGTACGACCATTTGGATATTTAGTTGAATTTTATTTTTTAAATGAAACAATAAACACAAAAAAAAGAATATTTAATTTTAAGATATTTTAGTAAAGTATGAAATTTAATAGAAAAAGCAAAAAAAAAAAAATAAAAAAATAAAAAGAAACTACAAGTACCTATTTAAAATAAACCAAACTCATTCGACTTTCTTTTTGTAAAAACCGTTTAAAATAAAGTTAATTGGGCTTTGCTTTCTTTTTTTTTAAAACCATCCATGTTGCTTTTCTTTCTTTCATGAACTTTATTCAATTTTTTTATAAGGCAATTAAATGCCAAAACAATGCTGCACTTATTTAAAATAAACCAAACTCACTCAACTTTCTTTTTGTAAAAATTTAAAATAAAGTTAATTGCGTTTTTTTTTTTAAAAACTATCCATGTTACTTTTTTTTCTTTCATACACTTTATTCAAATTTTTTTATAAGGTAATTAAATGCCAAAATGGTTAAATGCTAAAACAGTGTTGCACCTATTTATTTATTTTATACCTATTTACGTTGACTTTCTTTTATATATATATATATATATTAATTTCTTAGCACACCAAAATTGAAATTGGACCAAATCCAACTTCCTGCACCGTGGCTTACCCTATCTCAATTCATTCATTTTTCTTTTCCTATGTCTAATTCATTATTTTCTTTTTATTCTATATATTGCCACTCTAGAAACACAATGGGCCCAAGCCCATATTTCTCCACATCAAGCTTATCCACTTCAAAAGAAAAGCTTAACCCTAAAAAATAAATTAAGGTATGGCGGCTGCAGCACCAATCGAAATGAAAGATAGAGATAAAGGCAAGCATGGTTTTCAGTGGTGGAGTAAGGTTCATGGTGAGGTGGTGTTGTGAACTTGTCGGAGGCGCGGTTGCAAGTGTCACCGTCGCGGAGGATAGGTTCATGGTGGTGATGGAGGGGACGCGGTGGTTAATGGAAGTGAAGCAGTGAAGGTGGTGCTCGACTGTTTGGTGGTTTGGAAGAAGATCAATGGTGCTTCCACAATGTTCTTGGCCTCCAATCCGACGGTGATAACAATGGTGACAAAGGGAACAGTGGCGCAAAAAGGATGGCAGCAAACTTGAAGATTTTTCGAAGTAAAATTGATTCCAATAGGTTTTAAGGATTTTGAGTTTTTGAAATTGGGTTTATGCGTTGGAGATAGGGTTCTAATTCTTTGAATGGCTTTGGTTCTAGTTCATGGCAAAGAAGTGGTAGTGAACGTGTCTTCTTCTTTTTTCCATTTCTGTTTAATACCTTCTCTGATTTGGAGTTTTCAAAGTTGAATTGGTTTGAATTTTGAACACATTCTGATTTTATATTTCTGGATTAAATTGATATGGTTCTGTTTCTAATTCTCTTTCAATTTATAGGAAGGAAGTATTTCAACATATTACACATACACAGAGCACTTTAAACACAAAATCAGACCACAATCAGAGCACAAAATCATATCAGTGAAGCAAGAAGTAAACAGAGCACTCTAAACATTACAAGTAGAGTAATATAACAGATTCAGATCATTAAAGCAAGAACGTTGGAATCAATTGGAATTAATTGAAATCATAGACTAGCAACAGACATGTGTTCCAACTCATACCTCTTGAAGCCTGTGTCAATTCTTCTCTGATTTCCAACTTCTCAACAGGTTTATGGCTTCTGAATATAAAAAAAAACACGAGTCAATCCAGAGACTCCTATTTCTTGCTTCTCTTCCAATTTCAAGAACTTTTCTCCGATTTTTCTCTCAGCTTCTCCTTTGCAATTTTTGACGATTCCTCCTCCTTAATCACAAAATCGTGACCCTTCTTATAAAGAATATTTTTGTGATTCAATTTTTTCCCGCTCACCCCTTACATGCTTCGAATCCGTTATTCTGTAATCATTCTTTTTTTTCAAATCCTCCCCCTGCCTCAAAACGTTTCCCATACTCTCTTCTACCTCCCTCTCTTCCACGCCTACCACCTTCTCATTTTTTTATGTTTTCATTTTCTTTTTCTTTCATTTTCTTTATTATAAAATAATTAATTAATTTTTATTATATTCATATTTTAATTTTAATCTTAATTATTTTTTAACTTTGAATTAAAAGAAAATGAATGTAAATAAGTTAAAAAAAATTATCTTCATCTAGACAAAATCCAATGTTGACAAGTGTGCATCCTCACTACTTTATCAAGATTTTTTTTTGTTTCTTAATAATTTCATTCGCATTTATCACAATTAACTTAACTCAAATACAATCAGAATTAAAAATCATGGTTAAATATTCAACTAGAAACATTTTGTCTATTTCTCCAAACTAAATTTAAAAAATATACACGTAAAAGAAACACAATAAACCCACTACCTTCAGGTCATCCAAAGGATGAACAACTTTGATACTAAATGTAACATTCCATATTTTTCATATAATAACAACTATATCATGTAAAAATTCAATAATAGACATATGTATAAATATCCATATATTCATCCTAAAATTTTAAAATATATTTCTCCATGGAGGCTTTAATAGAAATATCTTCATATAATCACAAAATAAAATAAAATAAAATAAAGCTTCTCTATCAGCTTATTGAGGAGTCACACCACCTGCCAAATCCTATGCCACTGATCATTGTAGATTTAAAAACAAAACATATACACCACACAAAAGAAAGGGTAAGCTAAAGAGTTTTAAAATATATAATCATAAATTAAATTTCTATTATTATATTTTGTATACTAACTCATCATACATACTCTGAGTCATATAGAAAGACACTTAACTTTACTTCTGAAAAACTCGTGCTTTGAATAAGATTCATAGGTTTGCACCTATCATATGACTCACAATTTTGGAATCCACAAGGCCCTCAACAAAAAATGAATCACATTACACTCATATGATAGGATTAATTTATATGATCTTGATGCAATTCTAACTTTAATTGCATGCTTCAATGTGCTTCTTCTTGGAGGATTATTACACCAAAAAAATTGTTTTTTGGACAGGTGAGATGAATTTGGAAGTGAATTTCCCAAAGTGAGGTTAGGCCAACACTTAGGAGGAAGTCTAGAAAAGGTCTTGTGTAAGACTCATCTAGAGAGAACATTGACAAGAGTAAAAGTGCTAAAAATATTTTGGCGGCAATTCAATATATTCACCAAAGTTATTTTACAAGAGGAGAACACCTCTATTTATAGGAAAAAAATGAAATATCCCCAAGCCAGAGGTACAAAACAGAAGCCGAAAACATCTATGGTAATGGAGGAAAGGCTTGGGTTGTAGGATCATTCCACTCAAGCTTCAAATAACAGCTCTTTAATGAATTATGGGATGAACATGATCTTCAAAAGCTTGCGGAAAACTCAGAAAACAGTCAAAGAAAAATGCAAGAAATAAAGATAATATTAAGAATTAAAACAATACCTTGCGCCACCCAAATCCATGAGATAAGCAAGATGGTGATTCGCCAGTTGTGACCTAGCCTACAAGATAAGAATTAAAGCTAGGAATTAGGAAGAACCTTACGCCACTTAAATCCATGAGATAAGCAAGATGGTGAATCACCCCTTGTGACCTAGCTCACAATATAAGAAACTCCAAGAGAGAAACTCTCCACTTCCCTTTGTTGAACCCTAATGCGCCATCAAGAGATAAGCTGTGAAGTGTCACTCTAGAATAAGCAAAGGAGAAACATCTCTTGAGATATGACACACTCAAGATTTTCTAAAAAAATATTTCATTTCAAATATGTCAAAATGAGTACAATAGGTATCCTTGTATAGACTCATGTGAAAGAGGAAGAGACAAGCCCATTACTTCCCTAGGATAGTGGAAGAGGAAGAGACAAACTCATTCCTTCCCTAGGATAGTGGAAGAGGAATAAACAAGCCCATTCCTTTCCAAGGTCCAAACTAAACACAGAAAAATAAAAGGAAAAATTACATTTTTTTAATATTTTTCAGATCACGTCATCTTGTGTAAGACTCATCTAGAGAGAATATTGACAAGAGTAGAAGTGCTAAAAATATTTTGGCGGCAATTCAATATATTTACCAAAGTTATTTTACAAGAGGAAAACACCTTTATTTATAGGAAAAAAAGCTAAACTAACCTAACTTGTAAGACAAGTGTATAAAAAACTCTTCAATTAGAGAATGACACATGTCAAGCTATGAATGGAGATGATCCTCTCCATTGGCAAGGTGACATGTGGCAAGGAGCATGGGAAGCATGTGTAAGCGCCACCTAAGCCCTATCTATACCCTAGACTCTAACTCTCTCTGTTTCTCTCTTAGGGTTAGGGTTTACCCAAATACAAGGCTAAAAATTTCAAGAAAACTTATTCTACTATTTAGCCTAAATACAAGACCCAAAATTCAAATTCTTATAATATCTCAGCCTAAAATACAAGATCCAAAAATCACTATTCACTACAAGAAAAATTGCTTTTAGAAACTAATTTATTGGTTTATAAAATGATAAAATTGGTCACTAATGTATTTAGAGACTAATTTAGAAATTAATAGTAATAAGTGACTAAAATCTTAGTGGCTAATTTTAGATACAAATTTAGATACTAATTTAGAAACTAATTTAGTGACCAATTTCATTAAAACCAATTTAGTGACCAATTTCATTGAAACCAATTTAGTGACCAATTTCATTAAAACCAATTTAGTGACCGATTTCATTAAAACAAATTTAGTAACCAATTTCATTGAAACCAATTTAGTGACCAATTTCATTGTAACCAATTTAGTGACCAAATATATAAATATAAAAAACTAGTCACTATATTGGTTTCTAAATAATGATAATATTATACTTTTAAATAATTAAATTTGTGATATCATATTTTTTTCTTGTTAAAATAATTTAGAATAGAAAAGTAAAATTATTTTTTAATTTGATACGAGAAATAAAAAATATTTGGGTTTCAAATATAACTATGTGAAAAAATGAGTCATTATATCAAAATGATACACTATTGCATCTCATGTCAACACAATATTAAGAAGTACCATACAAAGAAAAAGTTTTCAAGTCAAAATAGAAAATGATACACTATTACATCCCATGACAGCACCATATTAATAACAAATTTCAACTTTGAAATAACAACAATTTAATTTGTTTATTTCTTTTTGGTAATGTAGCTTTTTCTTTTTCTTATTGGACCACGTACTTCTTCCTCTCCTGCAATATAACATAAAAATATCAGTCTCCACTATAACCTAATACAATTATTAACAAAAGTTAATGTAGTTTTATTCATCTTCATAATTAATTGGAATAAACTCATTTATTTATTTGTCTGCAATTTATTATTTAATTAATCTAAAGTGTTATATTAAATTAAAATACATTATCTATGTACTTAAATTATCTATGTTTTTAGGAGACATGGTATCCAAGGAAAGTATATTCCATGCAGCTGACCTTAGGTATTTAGAAACTACATTGTTTACATACTACTACGTACATCTAAGGGGTTATATTCCATTCCAATACTAAATGGGGTAAATTCTGCATGTCGTGGAGGACAGAAGAATTAGGGTGGAAAAAACTCTCATGAATGGGAGTTATGTGTCTCATAATTGACTGTTATGGGAATTATGTTCCTGTATAAGTCCTATATCTTGAAAAGGGTAGTTCATTCACACTAGTGGACAGAAAAACTAAGCTTCGACACCATATAACTTAATGTAAAGGAAAACCCATTCCTTAAAGCCAGGCAAATAAGAGAGGCAAGGCAGTCTCCACTTTAAAAGTGTGTTCAATGTCTCAGTTAGTCATTACAGGACTCAAGCTCCTGCATGACCACTTTAAAAAGTATTGATATATGTATTATATACTATTACAAAATACATAGTAACTTGGTTAAAATGCCTAGTACACAAAAGCAGTGGTAATTTATAATAGTATTATATAAGTATAATTCTAATTTTAATGAGTTATTTCTTTTAAATTGTATTTTATTATAATAAAATTTTGATAACATTTCATCTATATCTCACATCATTATAATTATTACCTTGATCTAACCCTAATAATGATGGGATCAACACACCCTATAGTAAAGAAAAACATACATGCATGATATGATTATCTTATCTTGACCTAACCATTTCTCCTTCCATGGAAAGAGACAATGTGGAGAGATTGGCTTCATTCTCCACATGAACACTAGGCATTATCACAGTTCTACTTCCCACACTAAAAACCTATACTCTACACCAGTTGGCGTATTCAACTAGATCCGTGTTTGGATTAGATACTTTTTTAGATATTATAATCTGTTTTCATTAAAAAGTTTTTAACAGTGTTTTCTTCCAGTGTTCTTCATAGAGTAAGTGGGGATATTAATAAAATTATTAAACTAACAACATAGATAACCAATGAAATCAACATCTAATATCACCCATATCTATAATGCAAGAATAGTACAAAGTCTTTGGTATAAGTGTTTGGTTTGATCTATGTAAAGGTGTGGTTTAAATTTGCTTGTTCTGTTAGCTGTAACTATTGAAAAAAAAAAAGCTTAATTAGCTCTCTAGCCTCTCTTATATTGTACCACTATGTACTATATCAGTCAAATTGATTTCAATTCTCTTCTCCTTTTATACATAATTAATGTTCCAGTAATGAAAATTATTTATCTTAGTAGTTCCTCATCTCTCTCTAGCTTCACTGTTTAACATTCATTCATGATAATTTGCAATTTTATTGATATGTTCATCAATCAATCATTATTTTAAGCATGTCAAATTTCTTTGGCAATTGTCAAATCATGTTTATAATTAAATGTTTATCACAAGTTATTAAAGCGAAAGCGATGGAGAAGCGGATTATCTTTTCTTTTCATGTGTCATGGTAGGGGGAAGATAAGCCTAAAAAAATTCATTGTATATCTTGATGACAACATTGTTCCTAGTTAAGGAAAAAAATGCTAGACATTATACATGATTATAGGATATTAATCTAATCAGGTTTGGTCCAATTCCATCTTAAAAGGAAAGTGTTTAAAATAACTAACAACAAAGATAACCAATCATAAACTAACAACAAAAACAAGTGCAATAAAAATACCTTGATGAAAACCGAGTGGTTGACTGGGTGGTTGTGTTTCATCATCATTTTCAGTTTCCTCAAAGCTTGGTGGCATATAATGACGATTAATGTTATCCATCCATCCTCGAATCATTGCATTGTTTTCTTTAAAAAGCTTCTCAATATTTACAATTTTGACTCGAAGCTCATCTCTTTCTTTCTTAACTTCTTCCAAATCCTTTATAAGTTCATCAAGCTCTTGACTTTGGATCCACCCATTTGAGGAAGAATATGAACCACGGTAGTAAGGCCTACCTCCAATCACGGTAGATTCCATTCCAAGACCATATATCCTCCCATTCTTTGTTCCAACAACATCACAACAAATATCTAACTCATTTGGTGGAGGAATTCCTTGTACGGATGCACTCTATGCTAGTTTTTCAAATTTGTGTGTAAATTCTTTCTGTTAACATCATAATTCACAAGTTTTTGAATAAACCAAATAGAAGAGTAAGAAAAAAAAAAGCACACGTAAAAGGTAATAATCCATAACATTTACTTGTTCTGATTTTTTATCCACCCAAGAGTTGTCCTTACGTCGTTGGTGTGTGCGACGAAACAATTCTGATATGGTAGGAGGAATTCCATTCATCTTTGTCTAAAAAAATAAAATAAATTTTCACAAAATTATACACACTTTCCATGATATAAAAAGAAAATAGGTAGCAAAACAAATTACCATATTATATCTATGTTGAGATGTGTTAATAGAGTCACATGTATGAAAAGACCCTCCAACACCACCACACTCAGAGGCTCGATTTACTTTCCCAGTTATGCTTTCTTCCTGAATGCTTGAGATGCCCATTGCTGACATAATATATCCCACGTATTATCTCCAATCCAATTTGGCTTACTCTTGTTTTGTCGAGCCTTGTTTAGATTATTTTTCATGATTACAGAACCTCGCATTTCAAAATTCTTTCTTGCCCACCTATGATCCGGTGCACAAATCGAAAACTTCTTCTACATTAACAAAGAAAGAATGTTATTATATGTAAGACTTAATATAGATATCAAAACTAAACTAAAATTAATGAAAGTTAATTATATGAAATCAACCAATAACTCTCCAAACAGCATGTCCCTTGTTCTAATTGGTATCTTCTTCCATGACAACCATAGATTGGTATAATGACTTTTGAAGATATCACTAATCCCATTAGCTGTGGGACGTGAAGGTAAGAATCTGCAAAGTTAAATGTAAAAAGTCACAATAATTATAATGAAATAAAATAACCATAAAATTAATATACATACCTTTGCCCATCAAGGTTTAATATTGGCTTGACACCATTGTCATTTGACTTCGATGTAACAAATGTTTCATTTGATGTAGAATCAGATTAATTTGATCCAAAATTAGGTCTTTCATCCATAGGAGGTGTATGTGAATTTGTTGATTGTACTCCTTCTACCAGAGGTGGAGGTCCAAAATGAGATGTCCTAAATGATGAATCAATGGACGGGAAAGTAATTGGCTGAGAACGACAAGTAATTTGAGAAGGATGTTTTGAACGTTGTTTGGTTGGATGGTTTGTAGAAGTAACTTCTTTACCACTTTTGTTTGACATCTGCAACAACCATAATTTGAATATTTTTCCACAACTTAAAAATTAGCAAATTGTAGAAATAAACAAAACATAATGAAACAAAACAAGAAAATAATAGAATTAAAACATAGATGATACCTTACCTTTACACAAACAAAAAGAAAGTGATTTACTCATCACTATCATCACTGTTATCATAAAAGTCATCATTAAGTCTATATTGATGTAAGATTTCATAATCTTTAGAATCATACTCAAATTCACTTTCAAATACAATTTCTTCTTGCTCTTCTTCCTCTTCAATTTGCTCAATTTCTTTTGAATTCTCAACAACTCTCACATCTATTTCATCTAATTCCTCATACTCCTCTCCATCTACCAAATGACTAAGTAGCTCCTCATTTGTTGTGGTATTAACATTAGTTGTTGATTCTTGAAAAGCAACCTGTAATGTATATCGATCATCAACGGTACATCATGGTTTGGTTTTAATGACGACCCACCAATCAAGCTTTTCTTTTATTTTTTCTGGATAAGGTACATAATATACCTGAATTGCATTTCTTGCAAATATGAAAGGATCAAAAATTAAATATCTTCTACGACAATGAACCTCTACAATGTCATATTAGGGTTGAACTTTTATACCATGATTAATGGTATTATCAAACTGCTCACAATTAAATAACACTAATTGTTTGGTTGGTTCTCCTGAGTATTCTACTTGCATAATCTCTTTGACAATACCATAATAGTATTTTTCATCATCATCTTTAACACAAACTCCACAATTGATTGTTTTTTTACCAATACTCCACTCTTCCGTGTGAAACTTGAAACCATTCACAAAGTATATGGACCAAGTATCAATCTTTTTTTGGGGGCCCCATGCCAAGTGATGCAAATATTGATTTTGTATTAGGTTATTTCTATCATGAACCTATAAAAAATAATACCAAAATCAAAATTAATACCCATAAATAACAATATCATAATTAATAAGATTAGTAAGGATAACATTGTACAATACTTACATATGTTCGAAACCAAAATGAAAATTCAGATGTAATTCTTCTATCGATATCAATTCTACTTATATTTGGAATAGATGCTTCCAAATATTGCACAAAGTGTCTATAAATGTATGCATTCTTATATACGTTAAAATTATAACAAAATAAATAAATGAAATACAAAATTTGAATTACTCACTCAATATATGGTTGAACTTCCTCACAATTAAGCAGGACATGTAAATGCACAACAGCTACTTCTTTTTCATTCAAATAACGACTCTTGCAAATTCCTGCTGGATGACCAACGTGATTGAAAACTGATAGAGTGTCTTGACTTGTGTCATTTTGAACTCCAAAATCATTTCGACCAACTTTAGTTCTCATTGATTGGACATGTTGCTCAAAATAATATGAACAGAAATGAGAAGTCTCCATGCTTAAGTACGCCTCACAAATAGATCCCTCTACATGGGATTTGTTTTTAACCATTTGTTTCAAACTATTCAAGTACCTATTCAAAATCATATTGTTAACTACCAAACCCATAAATAAGATATAAAATTGTGTACATTAAATAAACTAAACAAGTACCTTTCAAATGGATACATCCATCGGTATTGAACAGGACCTCCCACTCTTGCTTTATAAGGTAAATGAATAGGTAGATGTTCCGTAGAATTGAAAAATTTGGGTGGAAATATTCATTCCAACTTACATGTTGTAATGATGATATTCTTTTCCATTAACAACAAATCATCCACTCTCAAAATTGTTGAGCATAAATCCTTAAAAAACTTACTTAATTCAGCTATAGGATTCCACACTTGATAGGGAAGTGCACAAAAAACAATAGGTAACAACATCTCCATTAACACGTGACAATCATGATTTTTCATTCCAAACAACTTCCTTTGATCTAGGTTCACAAACCTACGCAAATTTGAGGCATACCCATCTGGCATTTTCAACTCACTGATCCATTTGTAAACAACATTTTTTTGTTCATTAGACAAAACAAACTTTGCTTTAGGCTTTAAGACTTTTCCACTAGGTTGCACTTGTAGTTCTAGTTCTCTATGCCTATAGTACTCCTTCAAGTCCATTCTTACCTTAACATTATCTCTGGTCTTATCTTTTATATCCATCACTGTGTTAAAGACATTATCAAACACATTTTTCTCTACATGCATTACATCAAGATTATGTCTTATCAAATTGGTTTTCCAATAAGGCAACTCCCAAAATGTGCTTTGTTTTGTCCAATTATGAGACTTACCATGTCCATCACATATATAAGGACCAACTTCAGTTATTTTTGGGAAAAAATGAATTTGTTCCCATAATTCATTCCCAGTCAAAAGATGTGGAGGTTGAGACTTTTCAATTCAATTTTAATAAAATGCATTCTTATTTCTTCTAAATGAATGGTTCAAAGGCAAAATTTGACGATGGGAATCAAACCAAGAAACTTTCCCACCACTTTTCAATCTAAAAGCCTTTGATTGGTTCATACAATATAGACATGCTAATCTCTCTGATGTACTCCAACCTGACAACATTCCATATTCAGGAAAATCATTAATAGTCCACATTAATGCAACTTTCATCATAAAATTTTGTTTTCTTGAAATGTCGTATGTCAACACTCCATTCCATAATTGTTTTAGCTTTTCAATCAATGGTTGCAAATAAACATCTATTTTACCTTTTGGACTATGTGGCCCAGGAATAATCAATGTCAAAAACATAAAAGGAGTAGTCATGCATAATTATGGAGGAAGATTGTATGGAGTGACAATTACCGACCAACAAGAATAAGGTGGATTCGAATTATTAAAAGGTGAAAAACCATCAGAACATAAGGCTAACCTTACATTTCTTGGTTCACATGCAAATTCAGGATGCATTTTATCAAAATGTTTCCAAGCTTCACCATCAGATGGATGACACAACACCCCATGTTCTCGTCTATTTTCATGATGCCACCTCATATGTGGAGTAGAACTCATGGAGGCATATAATCTCTTAAGCCTAAGGATGAGAGGTAAATAATGCATTCTCTTAATAGGAACCTCCTTGTATTTACCTCTACCAACATCTTGTATCTGAAAACGTGGTTTATGACAAAATTTGCATTCTTTTAACTGCATGTCTTCATCGATGTAAAATAACATACAACCATCAACACAACAATCAATTTTTTTTGCAGTTAAACCAAGTTTTGAGGCTAATTTTTTGGCCCTATAGAAATCTTTTGGAATAAGATTACTAGTAGGATGCGTCTCTTTCATAAGGGTTAATGTTTGATCACAAGATCTTTGAGACATGTTTCCCTCTAATTTAATTGTCAAAAATCTAACAACAAAAGATAATTCAGTGTGATTATTACATTCAGGCCATAATGGTTTTTGGGCAGCATCTAATAGTTCATAAAATTTTTGAGCTTCTATATTTGGAGTCTCATCCATACTTGGAGAGTCGTCCATTTCTTGATCATGATCCATTTCATACTTTACACCAGCAACATCATAAACCATGCTCTCAAATCTATTGAGGTGTCCCTCTTGTGTACTGAAAATCTCAGGATTAGTATCTACAGATATGTCTGGGTCACTTTCTCCATGACATGTCCAATACCAATATCTAGGAATGAATCCTTTCTTATAAAGATGAACTTTAACTTCTTCAAAATGGAAGAACTTTAGATTTTTGCACTTAGAACAAGGACATCTTATTTTTCCATTTGACAAATTCCTTTCTTGACATGCATAGGACACAAACTCATCTACTCCTTTTAAAAATGCTTCATTATATCCCCTTCTATTAGACATTAATCTATTATACATCCAACTTCGATTTTGGCAAATATCCATAATCTTTCATATAACATAATGCATCATTCAACTATAAAAGAAAGTCTTATAATCTATCATTGCTTAATTTATTTGAGAACAATAAACTATCCCCTAAACCGTGGACATAAAGAAAGTCACAAAAGAAAATACAACAACCAAAATAAAAAATGTCAAACCTTTTTTTTTTCTTTTCTCTTGAATGAGGTTTCGACTAGACCTGCTTGAGAATAGCAAATGTGATCTGCAAAAAATGTCAAATGTCATTATCCATCAATATGAACTTACTCCTATAACTACAGCCAGCTACTACTTCTTGTATTACAAACTTCTAGCTTTCAAAAGAGTACCTCTTTGCATTTAATCATCTTTGTTTTGTGATGTGGAAGAAATAAATATTATTCAATCTTAATTAAAAAGAATTAGTAATTTAGTTATAACTTTAATCTAACAAAAATTGATAGTATATATGAAATGTTAGTGTATTACGTATAAATATGGTGCCTTCTAAACTTTCGTCTAGAATAAAATATAATTGTGGTTCTAATTCTCAAAGCACCAATTTGGTATTTGAGTGCCACAATGAAATCTAAAGGCAATTTGGTTTCTAGTAAGATGGTGCTCGATAGTTGGTAAGTAGTGTAGCAAAGTGTGATAACAGAGACTATGCAATGGTGGCTATATATGTGTTCATGGTTAGTTGGTTAGTAGATAGAAACTACCACTGTGGGGTAGATGCTAAAAAGAGTTGCTTATGAGAAGTTTTAAGGAGCTTGATTTTTGGATCTTGTTGGGATGATGGTTGTTGCTCTACTATGAGAGGAAAAAGAAGGTTAGTAGACAGAAACTACCAGTGTGGGGTAGATGCTAAAAAGAGTTGCTTGTGAGAAGTTTTAAGGAGCTTAATTTTTGGATCTTGTTGGGATGATGGTTGTTGCTCTACTATGAGAGAAGTTTTAATCGTGAGAAGCATGAACAAGTAATATGGTAATAAAGATTTCACAAACAATCCAGAAAAGCACATACCATAATAGACTCCATCAACCTCCAACACATCAATTTGCATAAGAAAATTGAACTAATAGTTCAACAATATATTTTCATGAACAACAAATTTATTTCATACTAATTGTATTGTAGTCAGTGTAGGCCCGCCATAACTGATGTTGAATTTTGGTTACCTCCCCCACTTTCTTAAGAGTAATAGTACTAAAAATCAACCAAGCTTTGATGATAACTATAGGCAATTCCACTCAATAAAGTTTAAGGGATGCATTCTCTCTTATTGTCCTCTAAATAGAATCTAAGCTTAATATAGTTGTCTGAAGCCAAACAAGACTAATACCAAATAGTTGAAATGATATTTTTATTTTCTGTAAAAGTCATGATCTGGTCTCTTAAAGTAGACTCTTCATATATCAAGCAATCATCATAAAGGACCAATCTGTCATAAATACAAAATTAGAATCTAAATTTGTTGTCTCAACTAACCTTCAGTCACAATAATACAATATAAAAGAAAATGACTGTAACAACGAATATTTGTGCATGGATTGCTCAACTCCTAAAAGAAATATGACTTTGAAAGAGAGGGGACCTTGATAGCTCCTAAAGGCTTTATATATGGCTACAAAGAAATATATCTCGAAATCTCTTTCAACGAAACATTGAACTCTTACCTCTTAATGAAGGTAAAAATAAGGAAGAAGAGAAAACTCTTTCTTGATGCGAAGGAAATTGAGATAAAGGTAAACAAATAAAGGGATATATAGAGGTGAAAACAAGGCTTCTTGTTTCTAGTTAAGACTCCATGTCTATATGGTTCTTCCGTCCCTCATATTTAGAATCATAGCTTATTGATTTTATCATCCATGTCTCCATATATCAATATATATTGATAGGGTGTCGTGTCCCCTGCCATATCTACCTACTGATAAAGTTAATTTACTGTTATGACTTGTAAGTCATAAGAATAATAGCTACTTGGGATTCAAAAAAACAAAATGTTTAATCCCTAAAAGAAATAAGCTATTTTATTATCAAGATTTGCTAGCATTATATAATTTAAGAAGAGTATTTTATTCCTTTGAACATGAATTAATATACGGAAAACATTGCATATTTCATAATGACTTCTTATGATTACCTTTTTCCTTTCTTGGGAGTTATAAATGCAAGTGTTTAACCCTGAGAAAGATCAGAATGAGGAAATGAAGTTCCAACACTTCTTTCGTAGTTACAACAAGCAAACACATGCTCACTAGCACTTTCATGTTCTTCCTTTTTATCTAAAAAAAGCACTCATTTTTGGTGCAAAATCAATAATATTTCAAAAAGTGGCTTCACTATCATAATTGGCACAAATAATAGCCCATTAGCAGTGGTAGTTATTAAATGATCTAAAATGTCAGAGACCAATATTGAAAATTTGCTAAGATCAAGAAATCATAAGAGATAAAGACATTGTATGATTCTTAATAATCAAGAATATTGCATTTCCTACTTGTTTGACTAATTGTTCTAGAATATGTATGTGTGATCTATTTTTCAGTATTAACCAAAATATTTGGGTTAAGTTCAGCTAAAATAATAACTTACATCATGCCGAGCAAGATCAAGTCGATTCCATATGACCATCAAAACAAGTTTAGTATACTCTCCTTTCTCAGCAGCTTTCTCAATTCTCTATCAGAAAAAGGACAGTCAGATCTCTCAGTACTCACAAACATACATGAGAAAAATGTACATATTTAAAATCTTCAGAGACGCTCATAGTACTCATGCACATACATGAGAAAAACATACACATTTAAAACCTTCAGAGATGCTCATAAACAACTTCTTTATATTTTTATTTCTATTTCAACCACAATAATACATGATATTTAACACAAAGATATCAATACATGTTTATAACTTTAGCCTTTGACTTATATCAATACATGTTTTTATTAAGTTTATAAATATTCATTTAATACATGATGGATTTTCTAAAATTAGAACTCGAACTAATATAAGTTAAAAAAATTTTCACAAAGATAAAACTCTCTCAGAGCCTAATTTGTTATTGGAAAGACTTAAATAAGAAGAAATTAAGATATTTATAATTAATAGTTAAATTAGTTTATTTCACAAAAAAGATCATGACACCATACTATTAGAAAATGAAAGGAACTCCTTTTACACCAAGTTGCTTCTCTAATGCTACTAATTATAGGCCTTATCCCTGTTCTGTAGTTTAACTTTTAGCTCACTGGGTTTCAGTTTGGGCTAAATGGACCATGGAAATGACCTACTTTTCCAAGCCACTGGTTTAATATGTTTTGATTCAACCTAAACATTTTTAAAAGTAATTTTGCATTCTGCAGATACAGAGTATTATTTTAATTAAAGGATAAAGTTAACATTTATACATATGTATGGAGATTATGCAGGAGGATGAAAAAAAAGGACACAACAATAAATAATTTGGTGCACAATCCATATAACGTGCATGAAGTTTAGATATGTTAAATTTGTAATTTCAGCCATATATAATAACATAAGTAAATGTTAAACGTACCTAAATTCAGTTTCACCCTTAATCCAAGTTGCAGTAACAACTAGGACATTCCATAAGAGGCATAACACTAATCCTGCATAACAAAAAAGGCATACAAATAAATGATTTCTATTTGACTTAGGTCAAAAAGCCTTAGAACATTGAAGTAAACATCCACAAAGACAATTTAGAGATAAACAAATGAGTTAAGCTTGCATAGGCCATTCCTGCAAATCCAAGATTATACTGTGGTGCTATTTTATTGTTGTTGTTCTACTAGCATACAAAATCACAGGTTTAAAATGCCTTCCCAGGTCATTTATGACTAGACTTTATTAATAGATGTTTGAATTGCTTTTCCTTGAACTATATTTTGCATCGTACCATTATTAACACACCTATGTTCATGGCATCAAGAAAATATGTCCTGTTATTGCTAACTGAAGCATCAGTAATCTCTTAAAAGCTATAAAAAAATTGATTAAAAGTATCAGGTAGTTTACGGTTTGAAAAGTGCGTTGATATAGAATGAACGATACATTTATAGTAAAAGTAGAACTCTATACCTTTAAAAGAAGTGGAGGAGGGGACAAAAGCTTATTACCTATCCAACACAAGAACTACTCGAGAGAAAATTATTTAGACTTCAACGATCTTCCCGTAAAGCCTGCAAAAGTTTAGTTAGTTACCTATTTTATACCTTTAAATTAGGTTATAATTTTCTATTATAATTTTGACCGTTTGAATGAAATACAGTGATTGTCCTGTATTCCTACTTTAAATTTCTCCCGATTATACCAAATCAACAAATCATCAAATAGTAAACATATTATTATGAAAGCAGTAGATGCAACATTCACGAAAGATTAAAAAATAAAGCTATTCATCAGAATAGGCTTGGAAACAAACTTGAAACAACAAATAATGATTATCGAACCCTAAAAGATGGTTATTGAACAACTTTTCTGGAAAAACCTATCTGGAATCCATGTGTAGAAGGCGTTGGTGGAGGTGGTGGAGTCGTCGGATCTTGTAGGTGGAGTCGGTATTTGTCCAATAAAAGTGAAATGTTACGTAACCTCCTCTATTGAGAGAATCTTGAAACAAGAGAGTGTCAATTTCTTCTTCTGACAATGGCTTCCGACATTCGAAGTCTAAACACAAATGATCCAAAGCTTGAGTAAGTTTCTCGCTGAACTATCTTGTCTCATTGAAACCTAAAACCTCCGTTCTCTTGGTCACTCTAAACCCCTAAACTTAATTATGTTAGGTTTAATCTTTAAACTATAATAAAAATTACATAAAAAAGTTTCTGATTAGAGACTTCAAAAACTAATTTCTAAGTAAATAATTATTTTATGATCATTAACTGCTACAAATTTAATATCTAATTATACTAATAAATTTTTAAATTATAAAATAAGGTCTAAATTAATTAATATAATAATTAATTATTATTTAATAATTTTTTAATAGTTATTTTTGGTCTCTAAATTAGTTAATACAGTGACTAATTATTTTTGGTTTCTAAATAAGTTGCTATTTAATGATTTTTTAATAATAATTATTTTTGGTCTCTAAATTGGTTAATATAGTAACTAATTATCTTGGTCTCTAAATAAGTTACTATTTAATGATTTTCTTGTAGTGATTATACTTTTTACAATTTAAACAAAGGAGGAAAATTTTAATAATCCACTTTCCACAATAGAAAAGTCTTCTGCAAACTTTCTTCCTCCTCTAAGCCTTTGGACCTACTTCTTGTGATTGGCCCATCATATGGTCCAATCGGTTCTTTTCCATATTGTAGCGTAGTCATATGAACCTATTAATCTGTATGATCTGGTCCAATTGGTTCTTTTCCACATCGCAATGCAGTCATATAAACCTCCATCGACTGTCACTACTTAGATATCTTGTCCATATGATTCCAACATACCAATAGAGTTAAGATACCTCCTTAATGATCAAATCCACAAACAATGCACATGTTAAACAATCTCAACACGGGTATCTCCTTTCTTAAAGATATTGTGTCCTTATCACACATCACATCAATAAAAAATATTTCATACAATAATTACTTTCAAAATTGGTTCTCAATTCACAACACTTCAAAATCATCAAACAAGTTGATAAGCGTTGATTTTTAGTTGATTTTGTGCAGATTTGGGATTTTTTGTTCGTAATTAGGTTGATTTTGTTATTAATTCAGTTTAGATTTAATTTTATTATTGATTTTTTCAATTTAATGCATTTTATTGTGGAAGGAGAAAATTTATTGAGAATTAGGTTCAATCCAAGGAGAGAAAGAGAACAGAGGTATCGAAATTGAGGAAAGGAGCAGAAAAAGAGCATAAGTGACTTTTTGCTTAAGCTAAACGCACAGCCAGGGCTAAAACTCATTTAAAGTCCATCATGCGCGAAAACCTAAATTGAAGATGTCAACGTTACTGAAGGCGGGACTTACGAAATAACGGCTGCACGGTGACCTAATTGAAAGGGTGAAAGTTATAAAAGGAGGAGAAGGTCAAACGTGAAGGGACAATTCTCATTCACCACCTCTCATTCGTGGAAACTCTTTGGATGTCGCGCCGTCATCAAACTCCATTCTTTTCTTTTTCTTTTGTAATTTCATGGCTACCATGCGTAGCTAATTCTCTTACTCTTGGGATTGGATGTAATTTCTCAACTTCAAATACACTCTTAGTCTTACTTTGATTTCATTTAATTCAATTACCTTTGTTTTACGTTTCATTCATATTTTGATCTATTTTAGATTTCTCATTGTGACTGGAAAGCACTTTTCGAAATCAGAACTAAACGTAAATGCATTGCATGTATAAGTTCAGGGATGGATTATAGTGCAGTGACTGCTCATAGCAACTGATCTTAATGTTGATTAAATTATTCTAGTAACTAGGGATAGAAGCTAGCTAATTCAGTTTATGAAATTCAATGCTAGAGGAATTAGGTTGAAAAGGCTTTTATTTGCATAGATTGGTAATTGGAAGTAATGATATTGAATTAGGTTAAGAGTGTATGCAAATGAGAGTGTTATAATTCAATCCCAAGGCTTTTTATCATTATTGAACTCGCGTTTTTATTATTCGTTGCTTTGTTCTCAATTCATCCAATCATTAATCAATTGTTTACTTGTTCATAATACAATTTGGTATAATTCAATTTACAATTCTCGTTCCCTGTGGATACGATACTTTTCTTACTACTATATTACTTGTGGACTCAGTACACTTGCTGAAAATCCGTTAACACACGTATATGAAGTTCCACAATCAATTCCTGCAAGAAAGTTTGGAACTAGTGACCACGTCATCCCCACGTCGAGCCAAAAAAAAGGATGTTTGGAAGTTTTGGAGGCAAAACAAAGTCATTTTGAGTCAGTTTGCAATTTTGGCAAGTTTTCAGGCTAAAAGTGATGAAATTTTATCCAGAACATTTTTGACCTACATTGATGGAAAACAACAAAAAAATGACCAAAAATGATGCAGGGCATGTTTGTGTGCAAAACCTAGTCATTTTGACCTGATATTTTCTTGGCCCTCTTTTATGTCAAACGACCACAAATCGACCAACAAAAGGATTGGAAGTTTTAGGAGAATAATCAAGTCATTTTGGGTTAGTTTGCAAGTTTTCGTGCCAAAAGTCATGAAATTTTGACCAGATCATTTTTAAGCTATATTGATGGAAAACAATAGCAAAATGACCGAAAATGATGCGGGAAAGGTTTGGATGCAAAACCTTGTCATCTATGGTTGGTTTTCAACTTCGGCAAGTTTTTGTGCCATAGGTCATAAAATTTTGATTGGAACTCTTCTAAGTCGTACTGAAGGAAAATAATAAAAAATGGAAATAAAAGATTATGGATATGTTTCAGGTGCAAAACCAAGTTATCTTGGCTTGGTTTTCAACTTTATTGGCTTTGGTGGTTTCAGTGCTTGAAAGAGTCATGAAATTTTGACCTGAATTTTTCTTGACCCTATTTTATGTCAAACAACTCAAATCGACCCAAAACATGATGTTTGGAAGTTTTGGGGACAAAACCATGTCATTTTGGGTTGGTTTGCAAGTTTGGCGAGTTTTCGTATCAAAAGTCATGAAATTTTGGTCGAAACATTTTTTAGCAGCATTGATGGGAAAAAAACAAGAAAATAACCAAAAATGAGGTGAGGAAGGTTTTGGTACAAAACCTAGCCATCTTGGGTTGTTTTACAACTTCGGTAGGCTTTCGTGTCAAAAGTTATGTAATTTTAACTGGAACTTTTTTAAGTCGTACTAACAAAAAACAATAAGAAATGGACAAAAAAGAATGTGGATATGTTTTAGGCGCAAAACCAAGTCATCTTGGCTTGGTTCTAAACTTTACCAACTTTGGTGGTTTTAGTGCTTGAAAGAGTCATGAAATTTTGACCTAAAGTTTTCTTGGCCATCTTTTATGTAAAACAACCATAAATCAACCCAAGAAAAGGATGTTCGAAAATTTTAGGTGCATAACCAAGTCATTTTAGATTTGTTTGCAAGTTCGACGAGTTTTTGTGTGAAAAGTCATGAAATTTTTACTAGAATAGTTTTTTGCCATATTAATGGGAAACAACAAAAAAATGTCTGAAAATGATGTGGGAGAGGTTTGGGTGCAAAACCTAATTATCTTTGGTTTGTTTCCAACTTCGGCAGGTTTTCGTGCGAAAAGTCAAGAAATTTTGTCCGAAACTTTTCTGAGTCATGCTGATGAAAAACGATAAGAAATCTACTGAAAAGGATGTGGGCATGTTTCGGGTGCAAAACAAAATTATCTTGTTTTGGTTGTCAACTTTGCTAGCTTTGGTTGTTTGCGTGCCTGAAAGAGTAATGAGATTTTGACCTGAAGTTTTCTTGACCATGTATTGGCAAAAAAAAAAAAAAAAAAATTTCATAAGTTTTTGGAACAAAAGCCAAGCCATTTTGGATTGGTTTGCAAGTTTGGGAAATTTTTTGTATGCAAAAGTCATGAAATTTTGATCAGAACATTTTTAAGTAGTATTGATGAAAAATAACAAAATAACCAAAAATAATATGAAAAAGATTTAGATGCAAAACTTAGTCGTCTTGAATTAGTTTCCAATTTCTTCTTACACCTTGATGCTTTTCATCTTGTACCCCATACTTTCAAATAAATCAAAAATACTTTTCTAAAATTTGAATTTCAAATTATAATTCTAGAATATAAAAAATAAATTGCATTTTTTTGTATTTTGAAATATATAACAAAAAGTAGTAAAAATATTTTTCCAAAATATAAAAAAAATATATACATTTCAAATTATAGAATATAGAACTTTTATGTTAAGAGCCACTTCTTCCCACACCTCTATGTTTTTCTTCTTGCACCCCCACACTTATGAAAATACCACTTCTAAATTTTTTTTTCCAAATTATAATAATTCTTTTTATTCTATTACATAATCCGAAATCTAATTTATTTATTCGAGATTCTAGAATACAAAAGATTGTATTCCATACAACAAAGTGAAAAGGTATGGGGAAAGATGAAGAAAATGAAGAGGGTAAAATAATAATTTTACTTTTCCTATAAAGATGTAGGAAGAAGCATCCACGGTTGAGGGGCTATTTTTGAGACGGTCAATGTTGTTAAAACGTGATGCAAACCGTACTATGTTGAAACATGATAAGAACTTGACCATACACATACACATGGAGTTAATGGTGACATACTATCCAATTTATTTAATAAATACCACATTCTATGTTTTAGATATCATGGGCAACTACATAAATGTTAAGTCAAATTTGTATTCTCCCAAAATTGCAGCCACTCGGTCAAATGTTCGCAAGTCCGTGCTATAAGTTTCAATTACTTAGCAGCAAGTGAGTATCCGGTATGCCATTCAATTTATGTCAAGAACAGCAACCTAAATGAATGTTCAAAATGGTCATCTTATCTCAGTTCATCAATCTGGAAGATAACCTTCTGAAAAAATAGATTAAGAAGGATATCAATTATAATCAGTGTTCTTCCACGAAAAGCTCAAGCTGACAGCACTGTTTGCAGACAAGAATAAAAAAATGTAAAGAATTACCTTGAATATTCAGCATGGTAACCTAGTATGGTACCTTTAACACTATCTAAAGCTGATCTATATACCAAAAATGTAGAATATCACTTGATAAGAGTCGATATTAGATCTTCTTAGTACTTGGCAACGCCGACACTTGGAGCCTTGCCCAGAACAGACTCAACATCTCCATGAAATAAGCCGAATCTTTTTGCCACAGCAAAACCAGCATGCATTCCATCTACTGCTGCACTAATGATCCCACCAGCATAGCCTGCTCCTTCACCAACTGGATACAGTCCTTTTAATGAAGTGCTCTCATAAGAGTCAATATTGCGTGGAATTTGGATGGGTGAACTAGTCCTAGTCTGGAACAAAAACATTGTTTGGTACAAATAAATAAATAGCAAAACCAAAAAAATCACTTGCCTTGTGAGAAAGTTTTAATCAACAACTTCATACTGAACCAGTAGGCAGGATCAGGGAATAATTTGCAGAATTTTGGTAAAACATATATACAATGGGACATATTGATATCAGCCCGAACCAAAAAGGATAGCATGTTTTTTATTACCTCTACGCCATGAAGGAGAGCCTCATTGCAGATAAATCCTGGTAACTGAAAAGTTAAGCATGAATGGATAAATTATTCTTATTAATTTTGTAGGATAAATTTATGAATATAGAAAGGACATGAGAAACTGCAAACCTCCTTGTCAAATGTTACAAGTGAATGTTTCAAAGCTTCAGTTATATGCATGGGAAATAGCTGATGGAGGTTTGCTGCCTTCACACCCAACCGATAACTTGATGGGGGTACAGATGTTACTGGCACAAACTATCAAGCTGAGTTCATCTATAAGCTGAGAACCTGGTGTAATAAATAAAGAATAGTGGTCAATAATTTTACCTGACAACTTGTTCTCAAGAAAGTCTGTAACTGTCTGGACAGGTACTACAAAATTTCCTCCTCCCATCATCGCAGCTCTTTGTTCGAACTCTCTCTAGATAATATAAGTATTAGATAAATTAGAGATACAGACAATTTATAACATCAAGAACACTGACCAACTAGTTGAAAATTATGCATCATATGCATATACTGGTCCATTTCTCACATCACTTACACTTAAAGGACAGAGAAACAGGAATAAATTTATATATTCTATTATTTAATCATTAAGGATTGAAATAAGGTTCTAGGTGTCTCGTTCAAAGAAACGACTTTAAACCAATAAGTTCGAAGGTCCCTTAACCTTAAGTTACCCTTATAATTTTTTTAGAAGCATTCATGACAAAAATTGTAGATAGGACTTTTGATTCTGTGAGATACTAGAAAACCAATCTTATTGATCTCTATCATGAAGTCCTTAGTTCTCGATGGTAACTCAACATCCTTTTTTTATATTTTTTCTTTAATTATCGCGACTTTGTTTTACATAGATGCGAATATTTAATTAAATCGGCCCAAGACCAACTTAGAATAGGTTCAATTCCCATTTGTCCAACAAACGATTAAACATGCATAGCCATGAATCGGATGCGAAAATATAGAATCAGACTTGTCGGACTTTGGATGTTCGCCCTTGAGCGGAGATCAGGCTTGGACTTGGAGTGTTCAACCTTAAGAGGATCATCCACATTATGATGATCAGGCTTGGGGAGCTCGGCCTTAAGGGAATTGTTTACATTATGATGGTACACAGTCCTATGGGCGATCAGTCAAATCTGAATATCCAATAATCCAAGTCCGGTCATGGTTGGTACACTAGGGAATGAAAGAAAGATTTACTACTAAAAAATGAACAATGAAGATCTCAATATTGCTTTTGATAATAATAAAGATGAAAAAAAAGAAATGAATGATGTTATTATAATTAATGCTGTTAAATGTTTGTTGCGGGTGGCTCGAACCAACAATGTTCAACCTAATTGACTGCTTTTATTTTATAACCAATGCCAATACCATTTATATATTTCTTCCCTACCTAAAAATCCCCATAATTCAGCAATGAACAGTAGGGCACGTACTTGAACTATTAAAAATCATAACTGCAACAAACCTAGGAAAGAGAAAACAGAAATTGACAGAAATAAACAATGAAATTCACCAGTTTTCTTGAAAGATTGCTTTGAGATTAGAAGGAACTCCTTCAAGGGTTTCTCCTTCACAAAGTATTTCTCCTTTCATAAAAACTGCCAAATTCACAGAATGATCCTGTCTAATTTGATTTCCCCCTGTCTATAATTAGTCCTCCTAACTAAACTAAGCTAACTATTTAATGGACTAACTTACTGACAGTTGTCCTTAGATCTCATTTAATACCTTGTACCCCCTAACAATAACACAGCTACAATAATAAGAAATCAGACCAACCTGAAATTTGACGCCAGCAAGAGGGCCAAAATAATTCAAAGCTTCAAAATCCTTTGTTGTGACGGTAACCACAAGTGCAGCATTTGCCCACTTTGATGCTCTCCGAGAAAATGACATGCCATTGATGCATATTTCTGATGGACTTGTACTGGTGAGAACAACCTAAAAGTTCCAATTTTCTGTAATTCAGTACGAGTTGATGGCATCCGATGATGGCTGAGGAAAATCAAAACACTGAAACAATAGTTTAATGATAAATTATGCCAGACACACCTCCCGCTTCCCCCCATGCAAATCAATCAGTAAATATTTATACCATAACATTCATCTGCAAGGGCTCAGCACCACAGAGCACATATTCCAATTAATATGATGATAGAGCCTTTGGTATTTGTGGAGTGTTTGAGTCTCATATCAAGTAACATGAGAATCAAAGGCGTATTTAAGTACTTGGCTCTACCCCCTAATCAACAGGAAGGCACAAAGCTCAAGTACAACACTCATACCACTCCAAACTGATGGTCAACCTGAAGTGGTCAATAGTGGCCCACAAAGTGAAGAAAAACTCAGTGTGGCTGACTGGTTGTATCTTAAAGTTCAACCTTACTACTTGAGATCTTAAGCAATGAGAATAAGATGCTATCTCTCTTTGATACTAACAGGCCCTACAAGGTCCCATAGAATAGGTTTTGTTGAATACAAGCTGGAGTTACCAGAGCATGCTCACATCCATCTTGTATTACAGTTACGCCTACTAAAGACGGCACTGGCAACAACATCAGTTAGAACTGCTACCACTAGTTCCTAACCCAAGGAATGGGAGAGATCCAACCCCAACCAGAAGATGTGCAAGCTGTTAGGTATGTGGATCACTGAGCAACAGAAGTCCTCACCAGAAGGTAGGATCTTCCTCCTTTTGGGGATTGAAGGAATAATTTGAGAGCTTTAGGTTTTTTGTGGTTAGGGGTAGGAATGGGGAGGGTGCAGGCCTATGATTAAGCAAGTTATTTTAAAAGGGGGTCAACTTCCTGCAGTCTGTAGGGCCACCTCCTTTCATTCTAAATTGTAAAAATGACATTCTAGAATGAAAGGAGGTAACACAAGAATTTTATAAGGTGCAGAAAGAAATACTCCATAAAAAGTAGTTGGACCACAACTGGATTCCCATTTATCGGTATTTTCTGTTATAACAGCAAACCATTTTTCATTATAGAAGGGGAATATTGGGATATTGTTATGGGACTTTTAAGAATGAGAAAGTTTTGAGTCGACCAGACTCTAAAAATATGTGGAGTGTGTATCATTCTCATAGGGAGATTATTCAATAAAGATTGACTTTTTCCGCTATTTCGGTCAAGAGTTCTACCATATGATACAAGCTATGCATGTAAAATGAGAACACCTACCTGCCCACCTGGACACATGCAGAAAGAGTAGCAACTACGGTTTGCCACCACTGAATTAGATACTTCGTAGAAATCCTCCTTGTCAATATAGTTGGCCACTTTGTAATCTGCCACTGGAATTTTACCACGTCCATGGCATACCTCGGAAGCCAATTCAGCATACTACACGTTTAAATGAATAAAAATTCCATGCATCATAATCGAGAAAAATAGATAAATAGCTTTTATTACAATCAAAAAGCTTCTATCAGTACAGAACAAGTTAATTACTACATCAAATTTCTGTATGAAGTTATCATTATTACCCCCCCTTTCCCCCATTAAATATTTATATATTATAGATCACTGACAAGACTGTCAACAATATAAACTTATTGTTGTCTAATCAAGCAAGAGAACTATAGTAAACCATAAAACATTATAAAAATGAACAAATTTATACACAGATCCTCAGTATCTTCATATTACTTTGACCCACTTTAATGAAACTGTTCTAATTTTATGTTGAATGACGAAGTTGTCCTCTTCTTTTTGCGTCAAACCTAAACTATCTGTTACATAACGCCACCCCTAAATGGATCAAACTTGCTTTCTTGGGGACACCCCATTGAACTGCTGCACCAATAGTATCATCATTCACACTTTTTTCATCTGCACAGCGCCAAATTGCTGGTTATGGTGCAAATTCAAATCAGCTATAGCAGTTTTCTCCACCAATTTTTCTTGATCTGTGTGTGACAATATCTGTGTTCTTGTGCTGTTTTTTGTGCAATTTTGTTGCTGGATTTGTGATCTACTACATCTATTATTGTTGTGGAAATCCTTTGATTTGATTTCATGTTATGTGGACGTTAGCTGTTATATAGAATTCCTGTTTTGCAGCTTTTAATGTCATAGCCAAAGAGAATTAAAGCACAAACAATGTGCTGCTGGACAGATTAAGAAAAAAAAAGTTCACTTTCACAAAATGTTACTTTATTTATTTATTTATTTTCTTAGTTTCTTCAAGGGAAGGATGGATTTGGTGTGTAATGACATCTTGGATTTTTTATCACTCGAGAATAGTTTAACCCAAAAAATCTTAAATACTTGTCTTGAAATTAAAAGTATAATGGCCCATATCATGCGCACTGGGTTGGTCCTTGTCACCTATGAATCATAGCCAAAAAGAATGAACTTGATATTGGTTTGGGTATGATCAGTAAAGTTCAATGTGATCCTTCAATTTATTGAGTTTTCATGAGTATCAACTGAGTCCTCCTTGCTCTGGAAAATTCGGTTGTGCTATCCTTTTAGTGCTATGTGATGTTTGAAATCCCATAGCTTGTGTTTTGATGAATATTCTTCTACCTGAATTGTATTTCAGTGTCTTGTTTTAACGGGTTTGAAATGAAGAGAGAAGATATTAAGGAAATTTTGGGAACCAAAAACATTTAAAAAAATCTGCCAGTCCCATGAGACACTCTGCAAACAGGTTGAAACATCACTTGAGACACGGGGGTGAAAGAAAAAAAAAGGGATATCAGCCACAAAAGAAGCAAAATACAGCGAGGTGCGAGTGCAAAAAATACACACTCAATAAGCAACTATTTCCAACTATGGCAGTTTCAGATTTAACAAAGAAGGCGAAGAAAATCTCCCCTCAAACCTACAAATATTTGTTCCCAATTGATACGAGAATGCAATAACAAAATTAACAATAATACTGCACCAGCTGTGCTGTAAACTCAGACTTATAATAATACGGCAAGATCTCATTTATCTGTTTAGAATGTATCAATTGAAATAGCCTCACAGAGTCAATTTAACATCTTTAGAGTTCATGCCTGCTTTCTTTAATTATTTCCTTAAATTAGCAGGTCTTACTGAAAAGTGTGCATTATTCCACCAACATACAACTTTACTTATAATCAGGGAATAAAATAAATAAGATACAATCAAAGAGAATCCCTAACCAATAGCAAAGAGAATCCCAACTAATAGCTATACAATATTCCAAGTTCCCTATTTATACCAAGATATGATTCAACAGAGCAAATAGGGCATTTAACTAGAGAATAGATTATTAGCATTTTAAGATCAAGAAAATTTGATTGCTGATTGAATTACTGGAGGTATTAACTTTTCAGGTTAATTATTAATAACTGAATATATGTCAAGGCCCAGCTCTAAGTACCACAGAGCCATTAGAGTGTTTTTCTGTTGTTTCAAAATCACAGTTTAATTCCTCTTTCTAAATGACATGCATAATCTCTCCATTTCAATTTTCTAGATAACACAGGTTTTGAGAGGTGATGAGTACTAATAAGTCTTTGTGGGAATGATATTTGAGACACCATCCTTGTATTACATGAGCAATAAGGAACACTTCTCATAGATATAGTTTAAACTAATCAATCACAAGACAAAGGTGTTGAAACTATTCGATTAGATAAAAACCTGTATGCTGTTTATTAGCTCCTGAGGATGCTCAATACGTAGCCCTACCTGTAACAAAAAGCAATAAAAATAAGAATCATGACAAATCGAGGGTCTAAAACAACTTGGCATCACGTGATCATTTTTATTCAACTGAAACAAAATTACACAAGCAGAAAAGGGAACATGATGTTATATCTTAAAATCATAACCAATATGAATTCGTCAATCAAGGATTTTTTGAGAACTGGGTCAGCCCTAAGGATCCATATTAGTCGCCACTTACTGAATTTAGAGGTTTGCTTTCCATAAAGAAGGCTCTCAAGTGTCCATATGTGAAAAACAAGAAAAAACACAAGAGAGGATTGAATTGTGTTTTAAAAATTTCTTTGTTTTTCACAATTATCGTCTCATACTTCTTATTCAGACAATAGGTTCAGTGTTCAATCAAACGAACCAATTCAGATTTTCACAAACTTAGTTTTAAAAGCTTCACCCTCTTAAGTTAGTCATACGTAAATAACCTTCAATGTACAAGGCAATATAAGAGAGAATTTACATACTTTTATAATAGTTCGTCTAATAACACAGATTACATCCAGTTCATGACTAACTAGTCAAGTTCTAGTATGCGAAACACAATCAAGTATTGTTTCGACACCCAAACACTCCGAGCTGACCTCATTCAAGTATTTTTTCACAAGTCACTTCTGGCTTAATCTAAGTATTCTTTTAACAAGAAATTTCCGACTCAACCCAAGTATTCATTCTACAAGCCACTCCTAACTTAAGGTGGATATTCTTTCAACTAGAAGCCACTTGGCTTGAGCCAAAATACAATGTCTTCATGATCAAAAGATCATGTTTTGTGCTCAATAGCAATGAAGCATAAACATGGATATAGACACGAATACAACACAAACATGAAGACACGGCTAAATTGAAAATATAGGACACAAAACATGATGATATATATATATATATATATATATATATATATATATATATATATATATATATATATATATATATATATATATATATATATATATATATATATATATACATACATATATATATATACATACATATATATATATATATACATACATATATATATATATACATACACACACACATATATATATATATATATATATATATATATATATATATATATATATATATATATATATATATATACATACATATATATATATATATACATACATATATATATATATACATACACACACACATATATATATATATATATGACTGTCGTAATTATACTTCATAAGTTAAAAAATCAAGAGAAACAATCATAAAAAAAGTCTAACAAGAAAAACTTATGTAAACTATAATGTTGACTATTACATTTGTTCATCTCATTAAAAAATACAATTTCTAAGTCTGATTCATGAAGAAGCTAGCAATCTCAAAAATTCCATGATCATTTAATGAAAAAGTCATCTTCTGTAATATCGCACAATTTAGTTTCCTCTTCTTCATATTTTGAAGAGTTTCTTGAGCGAAGAAGAAGACTACCATGAACAAATACTAGATCCTCCACCCTTAGGGCAACATAATGTAGACCATTCTCCTTGCCACTCAAGGATTGATCATGCATTAATTTCATATTATTCAGAAGGCTACGAAATATTATAGTGATTAACAAGCTCCAATGCTGCAACGTTAGCTGAGATTTTCAATCCTTTTCAGTGTCAAAACTGGCTCCTTCAAATGTATGAGACATAGGAAAGACAAGAATAGAAGATAATTCTCAATGTCAGATGATGCATATCAAACAAAAACTGAACCAACTATCGAATTAAAATAAATCCACATGAATCAAGCCTAACTTGTCAACAATGCATGGCAGTGATGAAAAAGCCACAGCACTACTACCATTTGGAAGTTGGAAATGTCTGAGGAATACACAAATCTTACACGGGGATATGCAAACAGATGATTATGAACAAATAAGCACACCAACTTTTAATAAATTGAAATAATGATTAAAATACAATGTCAATATAAACTCACAGCAAAATCTTTTGGTATTAATTCCACATTATGAGCATGAAGTACTTCATATGTATCACGAGCAGAATGACCAATAGCCAGAATAACTGCATCATATTCCATCTTCTTACTTGTCAAACGTAATTTATCAGCTGATTCAGATACCATGACTCCCAGAACATGTCCATCTTTTATGACTAAATCATCCACTCTGGTCCCAAACTTTATGATGACCTAGAAAAACAAGCAGTATTGCTAATTGGACAAAATGAAGACCACCACGAGGAAAACTATAATGACATGAATTGATTTTTAATAATATAAGGAGCCTATTGGAACTCACACCCAAATCTTGCAGATGTTGCCTAAAGTTGCGAAGCAACGGAACCAACCTATCTGTTCCTAGGTGAGGCTTTCCATCAATCAATATCTGTTCTGGAGCTCCAAACTGCACTAGAGTTTTCATAATCTAAAAAGATATAAAGTCAACCATTCAGTAAGATATAAAGGTTAGACATTGATAGGACAATTGAAAACAGTCTTTTCTGAATGTTCAGAAGATTCATGAATAGTGCTTATTTATGAATGTTCATGAATGTTTAGAAGATTCCCTAATAGTGATTATAATATGTACTTAGGGAATTGCATCTTGTTTCTCTTCAAAATTGAAATTAATTCTGAAATGTATATAAATATATGACCTGTTTGGTTCTTTTTCACTCAAGCAATTCATCAAAACTAAGTCTTCAACTGTATTGTACACAGAAATGACATACAATACAACAATACACTTCTTGTCCCAGAAAAAAAAAGTCTCCTATTGAGACTATAGAGTATTCTGTCAACACACTACAGATAACAACACAATTGCCTAATTAAACACCCTACTATAGGGTATAATCCTAACATAACTACCATCAATTATTTTCCAAGAATAAATGCTACCAAAGCAGACAGTTTGTATAGTATAGGATGAGTAATTTTCAACAATATATATACCCCTAAGTCCTCGTAATAACAAGTTTAATAACTGTATAGGGTGCAAGAGGGTTTTCATATTAAGAAAAATGTTGATGGTACTATTAGCAAAATTAAGCCAGATTAGTGGCTGTTAGAGGGTCGGGAAGCCAGGAAAAAGGGTTAAAAGTTTACTATAGAAGGAAATTCATGAAAGATAATAAGATGAGGGGCAGTTAAGGTGGGTTGTTAGTGTGGTTAGGAGGTTGGTCTATTTAATAAGACCAACCTGGACAGTTTAGGCAGTTTTTGAATTGTGAATAGTTTGACAGGTGAATCCTGTGGAAAGGAGGAGTGGTTCCTTTGTACTGAATTTTCATAGTTCTGTATCGAGCAGAATTAAGCCAATAAACGAGGTATATTCATTAAAATTGGTGTTCTTGTGTTTGATTTCTACTACGAGTAAGGGAGAGGCATAACAGTGGCTAAAGGCTTTCCTCAACTTTCTTATATGATTTTATAAAACCTTCTCTCCAGTTATCAAACCTTTTACTATCAAAATAATTATCACCTAGCTCTAACTAAGCATTGGGCTTTGCATCAACTTCACATTAAAAATGCCTTCTGGATGGACTTCTTGAACAGACTATCCATATAATGCAGCAACCTCCAAGATTTGAGGCCCCTGATTCCTTGCTCGGCGAGTTAAATAACGCTCTTATGGCCTTGAACAAGCTCCAAGGATGTGGTTTGACAAGTTACAAAACACACTTCTATAATTTGACTTCACAGCTAACAAGCGTGGTCCTTCTATGTTTGTATACCATGTTAACTCTTATGTTGTTTATCCACTGGTTGGTGTAGATAATATTATAATTACTGACAGCTCTCCTTGTCTTACTCAGAAGATTATTACTCAACTCAGTCATACTTTCTCCCAAACAGTTAGGACAACTTGATTATTTTTTGGATATTGAAGTTACACACCTTCTTTCTGGATCAGTATTACTGGCTCAAAGCAAGTATATTATAGACCTTGCAAAAGACAAATATGCTTTAAGCAAAAGCCATATCCTCTCCTATGATGTGTACCTGTAAACTCTCCAAAAAAAATGGAGCTGATCTTCTACCTGACTCAACCTTAATCCAGATCAGTAGTTGGAGCATTTCAGTACACTAAAATCACCAGACCTAAAATAAGCTTTGTTGTGAACAAAGTAATTCATGGCCAAGCCTCCGAGTCTCATTGAGCTGCTATCAAGAGAATTCTTAATTACCTTAAAGGTAACCTCTATCATGGGCTTCATATTCAACGTGCAATTTCTGGTCAACCTTATTCTCTTCAAGCCTTTTGTGATGTTGACTGGGCTGTTGACCCTGATGACAGAAGATCTACCTCATGAGCTGCCATCTTTTTTGGACTAAATCTTATTTCTTGGTGGTCCCAGAAACAACCTGTTGTAGCAAGGTCCACTACTAAAATAGGGATATGAGTCTAGCTCAAGTTACTCCTAAAGTTCTTTGGGTGGAAACACTTCTCAAGTTCCTTTTTCAACCCCTATTATTTACCATGACAACCAAAATACATTTTCTCTTGCTCACAATTCTATTTTGCATGCTCGCAAAAAACTATGGATATCAATTTGTTCTTTGTCCAGGAAAAGGTTCTTTCCAAGCAACTTCTTATTCAGCACATTCTTGTTCAAGATCAATGGGCTGATGTTCTCACCAAACCCCTCTCCACTATTTGAATTTGGTTTCTTAGGAACATCGCAAAGTGATTGAGCTTCCATCTTCTTCTCAGCCACCTTGATTTTATAGGAGTGAATGAATATTGTAAGAGAGTTAGTTTTTTAAAGCTAACACTGGCAGTTAGCGTGTTATAACTGTCCCTTGTCAGTTCTCTCTTTATATCATATCTATATATAGAGTTGTCTCTCATGTATTCGTATAGGAAAAATTCAGTTTCAATAGTACAGATAATATTTTTTAGTTTTCTCTCTCCAGTCTATGAACAGTCCCCAAATACCTTGCAAGACAAAGGGAACAACAGTTTTCTTTCATAATCAACACAAATTATGAGAGTATCTGATTTAACTTCAACAATGGGTAGAATCAAATCATTTATCAGTTAGAAGTGTTTTCTTAATAAGTCTACAACCATCAATTTTACACATACAGGATGCACATATAAACTTTATAAATACTACATAAGAGTACTAACTGCAAGAACACTGCCACTGTTGCGTCCAATTCTGGTTACCAACTTTCCATCACTCCAGGTACCTGCACCACCCTGCCACACATAAGTCCTTAATAAATGACAAAGTAAATAAACAAGACTCATATGAGACAAAGACTAGTTACATAAAAAGAAACATGAGAATCACAAATGAGCTAAGCAAGCTACCTTTAAAACCCCAATTATGATTTTCATATGCATTTCAAAAGCCTTAGCAATGTATAAATATTGCAGCGTAGATGACCATTAAAAAGATGCACATTGTTTCCATTAACTCAAACAATATGTGATAATAATTTCCTTGACTGTTGGCTTTTGTAGAGATTCTGAAGAAAATTCAAATTGAAGTAACAAGCAGCAAAGTTGCAAAAATGTAACAAAAGAATATTTCCATGAGATTTCTTTTAGAGAAAAATGGCATATTTGCCAGAACCTGACAAGTTAAAGCAAAATTGAGTATAAGAGTAGGATGGACCTAGTAAGAAATCCAAAAACAAACTCATTTTAAGTCAAAAGCAATGAATGATGTAATCATGAATGTACCATTTATCATAGTGAGAAAATAAACCATAATTAAAAGAAATAAGTCAAGATGCATAGTACAACCTCCCCAAAGCAGAAGTTACTTTCCAATTCTAAAATTCGACGAACTATAAGAGCACCAATATCACGCCCTCTTCTCTCTACTGGTTGACCTCTTTCTATCAATGTAACATCTGCACCTAGCTGAGCAAGAACAAGAGCTGCAAATAAGCCAGAAGGCCCACTACCCACTACGGCAATTTTTGGCTTTCTAGTAGCCTGGTTCTTGGACAACTCCCTTGAGAAAATGCTATGTCCATTTCCCCCTGCCAAAACAGCTTCTTTATTTTCTTTACAGTCACGAATGATACTTTCCAGATCACCAAAATCTCTTTCATCATGCACACGTTCCACAAGGCCAACTTTAGGCTCCAGCCGTGAAATAAAGTCCCAACAACGAGGCTCCAGACTGATGAGCTTTTGGGCATCCATATCCACAGTATGTACAAATTTGGGCTCTTTTAATTTCTAAAAGAGAACCAGCAAAAGAAAATAAGAGGACGCAAATGAATTATTTCAGCTATGTCAATTCAAACTGAAATTAACTGCTGCAAAGATTCCACACGTGTATAGATTTATGTCCTCAGGTTTATGTTCTGCTTTTTGTTTATTGTTTGACACACACACTAGTCAAAACCAAAGAATTGAAATATAAGCCATTTAACTCATTAACTAAACCGTGACGAAAAGAATTAACAATTGCACAAAACCATGTCATATATTAATTACTACAGTCAAATATTTCAAACCTCAAGCTAATTATTATTACCAGAAAGTTCAAATTCCATCTACAACTGCAATTAAGGCTTTGGATTTTGGAGGTCTCTAAAACTGCAATGCGACCACAATTCAGGCCATATCAGCCACCCCACTACTCCAGGCAATGCACGCTCCCATTTCCCATTCAACCTCTATTGTCTCTCTCATTCTTTCAAATTTGTTTTAAATGCAGAGTGAATTTTAGTTTGTCATTGAACAACTGATATTAGTACATACCTTTCTAGCATCAAAAGACTTCCTAACGACGGTGAAAGCTTCTGCTGGCAACAGAGAAGCAACCTGAGAAAGAGAGAAAGAAATGAAAATTAAAGAATATTTCTTCATAGGTTTTTCTTATGTGGAAGGGTGGGTTTGCTTGAGTACCGGGAACTTAAGAACTTTGGCAATTTGTTGGAGAAGGGCATCCGAAACATGGAGAGAGTCCTTGCCAGGGTCTTCGTCAACTGGAACGGCGAGCTTGAAGAGCCTCCACGTGCCCTCAAACTTGTCCTTCTCCTTGGACTCGGATAAGAGCTCTTTGCGCTTTGTTCTTAGCCTCTTCTTCTCCGACGGGTACCTCTGTTTACCGGTTCTCTTTGCACACCAGATGCGCCATGTTTCACTGCCGGTGTAAGGAACTCTTCCATGAGTGCGACCGTGAAACCAGACAGCATTGTGGTGGTGCTTTATCAAGCAGGTGCAGGAGGAGGAGGAGGGGGAGAGAACTAGGAACATCTTCTTGTGCCGGTGAACTCGGGTATTGCTTCACTTGGATAAGACATTTTCCATTTCATTCTCTTGATATGTTGGGTGCGTTTTTTTAATTAAAACTGAAAA
>Ga0209489_101445_pt1 | contig 48784 bp, 29 predicted proteins | sample SiratrowhiteBW_FD_187527 | JGI IMG/M metagenome (GOLD analysis project Ga0209489, IMG submission 187527) | Root nodule microbial communities of legume samples collected from California, USA - Siratro white BW (SPAdes) (version 2) | ecosystem: Host-associated > Plants > Roots > Nodule | place... | reverse complement strand
AAACAAAAAAAAAAAAAAAAAACCCATAAAATAATTGATACAAGAGGACAGAACTATATAAGAAAGAGTGTACATAAAACCAAGGCATTTTACCAAAAGCATGAAAAAAAAATTCAATTTGCCTTTATATAAATTTTGTGAAGACTTGAAATTTCAAATTCTATGCAATTGTTTCATATTCTAAATTTGATGTCATTGTAGACATAATCTTCTAACCCATTAAAAGGGTTAGAGAAGAGGGTTTATATGCTTTTTAACTCTTATTCACAAAAAGGTAAAAATTTTAATTTTTTTTAAAACATTTTGAAATTCTCTTTTAGGAGTCATGGCATTGCATGAAGCAGTGACAAAGTAACAAAAATATGTCTTTCATGATTCTAATAATAATTCTTTAAAAAAAAAGGCATTATTTCTTTAGTCGTCTTTATTTTGCTTTAAATTCATTTCACTCCCATTTTTCGTCTTGTTTAGATGGATATTTCATTCTAGCAAAAAATGATGAAGTGAATAAATGGAGTCTACAATCGCTAGACATAATATAAGATCTAAGGATAAATCTTTTTCAAGAGAGACGATTTGATGGAGAACTATTTTCAAGACTGTAACAAAAATAAAGAGGTTACTGAGTTAGAGACTTAATCAAGATCTTATTAAGCGTTTTGGCTTAATTGGGATTGAGTGGGTCTCCAATAAGACACTTGGCCCTAAGCTCAACTTCGAATAATATCACTCTAGAAATATTGGAGCGTTAAGCTTATAAGAACTATACTTGTAAAAATTATATAGAGTAGTGTATAATTTATTTTGAACCTTTTATTTGGGCCATGTAGAATAATATTTTGGGCCTTGTATTTAAGGTTGAGGTAGTGTACGGTTTTAATTTTGAGCCTTGTAATTTGGTTAAAGTTTGTAGATGACAAACCCTAACCTTAAGAGAGAGAAGGCATCTCCTAGGTCAAAAACCCTAACTTGCCATGCATGATGGGGTTAGCACACACGGGAGATAAATAAGCATCACTTGCCATGCTTCTCACGCCTCCTTGCCACATGGCATTTTCTCAATGAATTGGATCCTCTCCATTCCTAGCTTGACACTTGTCAACCTCTCATTTAGGGGAATTTTGAGAAACTTCTAAGACAAGTTAGGGTTAGGGTTATGGTTAGCTTAGGGTTTAACATATAACTTTGATAAATATATTGAATTCTTACCAAATTATTTTAAGCACTTCTAAATTTATCAAGGTTATCTCTTGATAAGTCTTACAAGAGACATTTTTCTATACTTCTTCCTAAGTGTTGTCCTAACCTCACTTTACGAATTCAAGTATATCTCCATCTCAATTCCAAAAATGGTAACTCCATTGCATCTTCGTTCTTTCACACCAAACCTCAAGTTCTAGGAACCAAATGCAACATGGAACATAAAGAAGGCCAATATTGCTGGAAAAATCGAGGGGAGAAATACTAGGGAGACAAACAAGAATGAGAACTAAGTTAAACCCAAACAAGGGAATGACACCATCTTCAACCCAAACCTCAAGACATTAGGTTTGTGGGTCTTCTTTTTTATATGTTGCTCAACTTTATCATTTTTACTCAATGTGGGAATTAGACTCACGCTTGATTAACCAACAATCTCTCCCTCAAGTGAGAATCCCTCTTCCACATTGGTACACTCCCCCTCGAGCGAAAGCATTCTCAAACACCAGAATTGTTCTCGTCTTAGCCGATCACTACCACAAACCATCGACTCTAATACTACTTGTTAAGAAAATTGAGAGAGAAACACCGGAGAGACTAAACAAGAATGAGACAAGAGCCGAACCCACACAATGGAATGATGTTACTCTTTTTGTTCAACAAGTGTACTAAGTACTCAAGTAATATAGAAAATAAATAAGAGTATCGTATCCACAAGGAACGAAATTTATAATTGAGAATTTAAATTGTCTCAAGTATTGTGAATTAAAACATATGTAATGAAAATATATTGGAGTTGAGTGAATATTGAGACGTTGAAATAGAGTAAATAACAAATGAATTGATGGAATTTAATGAAGATCTTGGGATTGAATTGCATTGATCTCCTTCTTATACACTCTTGATCATACCGTTAACATCATCTTTCTTAATTACCATTTTGTGCAAATAAAAATCATTCAACCTGATACCTCTAGTATTGAAATTCATAAATTAAAATACCAAGCTCTGTCCCCAGGTACTTGAATATATTAATCAACATTAACTCTTTCTGACAGTTGCATAACAAAAGGAAAAAAATATATTGAGAAAGAGTGTACATAAAATCGTGGCATTTTACCAAAAGCATGGAAAAAAGAAGTTTAATTTGCCTTTATATAAATTTTGTGAAGACTTGAAATTTCAAAGTCTATGCAATTATTTCATATTCTACTTTTGATGTTGTATCAGATTCACCTGAATCCATTATGGTCTAGTTCTTAGTAATTATCACTTAATACCTTATTGTAACTGATACCACTCATTTATACGGTATAATGGCAATTCATGATTCCTAACGTCTCATATGATTATGGGGAAATATTTTGTTTACAAGGACAAGGTCTATAAACATAGTCACGATTCACAAAGGTGACTCTGTCGATACCTGACCTCCACCCGACCGTGACAAGGCACACGCTCTTGGTCGGGTTGAAGCCTAGTCCGTTCCTAGATTCACTTTATGTAGATCCACCCCCCAAACATGGACAACCTAAGGGCTAGGGCAACCAGATACATGAGCATTGAGGAGAACGCAGACGCCAAGAAGCGGAAGTTCCAACCACATACCACAGGAGAAAGCTCTCTATTCCATAAAAGGGTCAAACCAGGAAGGTATGAACGCTATATTCCCTTGAATGCCACTCGGGAGGCCGTCTTGCAGGAAGCTTGCACCTTGAAGCTCATCTGTCTCCCTCGCCCGGGACGACCTCAGCCAAGAGTCGACCCCACACTCAAGTGCGGCTACCATTAGAACATTGGGCACAACACCAAGGAATGCACCAAGGTACGGGATCTCATTGAAGAAATCATCCAGTTTGAAGCCTTGGCATGCTTCGTCCATAGGGGTCAGGCACACAGGGAAGGACCTAGGAACTTTGGTGCTCGCGGTGGACATGGAGGACGTTTCCATGGCGGCAGAGGTTAGGGTCGAGGCAGTGCCAGACCCGAAGAGGACAGGACTAGAAAGCCTAGAGCTAAAATAGAAAACGAAGCCGCTCAACGACATCCCAACACGGTTGCAAGATCCGTGAACATGGTAGAGATTCAGTTTGGCTCTGTAGGAATCGGCCAACCCCATCCGAACACCATTGAAAGTCAGTGGACGAATTCCATATTCAATTTGGTACGGTTAGCACGATTGCAGGACGTTTTGCAGGGGACGGACCGTCTAGCTCTTTCGAGAAGAGGCACTACAGGAGTATTAACTCGATGAGTTACCTACCATCTCGCTTACAACAACCCATCATTTTCTCAGACACGGATTTCTCAATCAATGATCCCAAGACAACCCAGTGGTAGTGACCACCACCATTGCCAATTAGAGGGTGCACAAAATTTTAATTGACCAGGGCAGTTCGGCCGACGTACTCTACTGGTCAACGTTCCAGAAACTTAATGTGCTTGAGTCCACAATTCAGTCATACATAAAGCCGTTGTTGGGGTTCGCATGTCAGAGAGTCAATGCCAGAGGATTTGTAGATTTGTTGACAACCTTTGGAGTCAGACAGTCCTACAAGACCCTAACTGTCCGTTATATCTTGGTGGAGGTAGACACGTCCTATAATATGCTTATAGGGCGACACACGCTTAACCAGCTTGGCGTAATGGTTTCCACCCCCACATAGCAATGAAGTTTCCTACGCTGATTGGAACCATCATTATGGTGAAGGCAGACCCGAAGGAGGCACGACTGTGTTACACGCAGAGTCTGAAGGTTAACCCCTACTCACTAAAAACAATAGGAAAGCACACAACCCAAACTGGGGAGCTCCAAGCACCCCTGGCCGAATGCAACAATATGGAGTTGGCGGTGAAGCAAGAGCCTGAGGAGATGACGACCAACAACGAAGCCGTTGTTGAAGGCGAAGACGAGGTTGTCCTTGACCCTCGGAAGAAATTCAGGAAGGCTGCCCCATGTTTGACGAGCCAATGACGGCGGCTCAACTCAATTCTTGCCCTCATCAAGTTACTCGGTTGGGCAGTAATGCCCAGAGACTTGTAAGGGGCGAAGTAGAACGAGTGCTGTGGCCAACTCGGATCTTTTTGTGTGGAGCCCAACTAACATGTCTGACATCAACCTTGACTTCATGTGTTATAAGTTGGCACTACTCCCACAAGCACGACCTATAGCACAAAGTAAAAGGAAGCTCGGGAGGAGCGACGAGCAACAGTAGAAGTGGAGGTAGCCCAGCTCACCAAGCAGGATTCATCAAAGAAGTTATCTATATCACATGGCTTGCAAATGTGGTGATGGTGAAAAAGTCCCACGAAAAATGGCGAATGTGCGTAGACTACACAAATATGAATAGGGTTTGCCCAAAGGACACTTATCCTCTCCTGAGTATTGATCGGTCGGAGTACGAGATGTTAAGCTTTTTAGATGGCTATTTGGGATACAATCAGATTCGCATGTATCCCTCAGACGAGGACAAAATGACATTCATGATCGAAAGGTCGAACTATTGTTACCAAGTAATACCCTTTGGCCTTAAAAACGTAGAAGCCACTTACCAGAGACTAATGGACAAGATCTTCCATGACTTGTTGGGCAAAACCATAGAAGTATATGTTGATGACATGGTGGTCAAGTCTGCGAAGGATGAGTAACACAAGGCCGACTTGGAACCTGTCTTCATAAGGGTTAGGAGGCATGATTTGTGCCTCAACCCCGAGAAGTGTGAGGCCATTTTGAGCATGAGGAGTCCGACGTGCTTGAAGGAAGTTCAACAACTAAACGATAAGCTCGCTGCCCTCTCCGGTTTCCTACCAAAACTGGCCGAGAAGGCAAAGTCGTTTTTCAGGATACTCAAGGGGGCAAAAGCCTTTGTGTGGGACGAGGTCTACGAAGAGATGTTCACCAACATAAAAAAAAGACCTTTCTGCCCTACCTGTGCTGGTTAGCCCACCATCCCAGGCCCTGTTACTAGTGTACTTGGTCGAGGCCCTGTTACTAGTGTACTTGGTCGTGGCTCAGTTGGTCATTAGCCCAGGTATATGGAGAAGGCAAGAAGCAAAGCTCTGTGTACTTTACAAGCAGGACCCTCCAACCGGTTGAAGAGGGATACCAGGTAATTGAAAAGCTGGTGCTCGCTTTGGTATTTTCCGCCAGAAGGTTACGCCACTATTTCCATAGCCACAACATGACGGTGAAGACCAACTACCTCATAAAGTAGATTTTGCAAAAACTTGAATTGGTAGGGAGAATGATAGCATGGGCTGTGGAACTTTCGGGATTCGACCTCCGATATGAATCACGAGGTCCAATGAAAGCCCAATTTTTGACAAATTTTTTGCCAAGTTAGCCCGAGTAGCGGAACAAAAAATGTTTTAGCTACTCAACGTGGATGGTTCCTACAACAAGAAGTGTAGTGGTGCTTGAATCATTCTGGAAGGACTCGGTGAGATAGCAGTAGAGCAGTCTATTCGGTTTGAGTTTGAGACTTCCAACAACCAGGCCGAATACGAAGCTCAAATAGCAGGGTTGAGACTACCGAAATATCTGGGAGTCCGGAGCCTCAAATGCCAAACTGACTCGCAGTTGGTTACAGGTCAGATGAACGGAGAATACCAGGCTCGAGAGCCTCTACTTCAGAAGTATTACAACATTTTTAGGAACCTGGTCCTCTAGTTCAATGAGGTTAGCATCACACATGTACTAAGAGCCGACAAAGACCGAGCATATGTTTTGTCCAAACTGGCGAGCACTAAGATGGCAAGGCAATACAGAACGTTGATTCAAGAAGTTTTGAACACGCCTAGTTGGGATCATGAGGATGTGTTTGAGATCCAAATCAATAGGGGAAGCTGGATGACCCCTATCTTAAACTTCTTGATCAACGACACATTGTTGAGGACCAAACGGAGGCAAAAGAGGTGAGAAGACAAGCCGCATCTAATACGGTCATCAATGGTGAGCTCTTCCGAAGAGGTTTCTCTTTCGCCTTGTTGAAATGTTTGGAACCCATCCAGGCCAATTATGCCTTATTTGAACTACACCGAGGAATTTGCGAGATGCACTTTGTGCAAGGTCCATGGTAGTACGAGTTCTAAGGGCAGGATACTACTGACCAACGATCAAACAAGACGCCCGAGCATACATTGACAAGTGTCGGGAGTGTTAGAAATACAGGCCCATTTTCAATGCACCCCCAGAGGAAATCCATCAGACGGTGACCCTATGGCATTTTAGCAGGTGGGGTATGGATATCTTAGACCCATTCCCATTAGCAAAAGGGCAAGTGAAGTTCCTCATAGTCGCTATTGACTACTTCACCAAGTGGATAGAGGCCGAGCTGATTGCTACCATCATAGCTCGCCAGGTGCAAAACTTTTTGTGGAAGCACGTTATCTGCCGATATGGTTTACCACACACTGTAGGTAGTTCATGAAAAACAATTTTGAACATTTCCTAAAGTAAATGGGCGTGAAGCACCTAGTGTCAAGTGTGGAGCACCCCCAAACAAATGGACAAGCAGAGGCGGCCAACAAAGTCATATGTGGGAATTGAAAGGTTTGTGGGCCAAGGAGATCCCGAGCATATTGTGAGGGTACCATTGCATGCCCCAAACTTCGACAAGGGAAACTCCTTAGCGACTCATACGGTTCCGATGCCATGATACTTGTGGAACTTGGGAAAGCATCGTGGAAAAGAACAAATTTTGATGAACAAAGCAACGATTACAACCTCCGAGCCGAGTTAGACTTGGTGCAGGAGGTCCATGTAGAAGCTAGAATTTGAGAGGAAGTAGCCAAGCTCAGAGCAGCTCAGTGGTACAACACCCAAGTGCGGGAAAGAGCCTTCCAAAGGGGCGATCTGGTGTGCAGAAAGGTTGGAAAAGCCTGCAAGAATAAGCAGGAGGGCAAGCTGGTGCCAAACTGGGATGGACACTTTCGAATAGTATATGCCTTCCACAATATAGCATACAAACTTGAAGAGTTGGGTGGCAAACTCATACCCAAAACATAGAATGCCACCCACTTGAAATTGTATTACAGTTAGTTTTCAAGAATAGGTACGACGTACTCTTTTCTTGACTTGAACTTTTTTCTTAAGGAGGGTTTTGACAAGCAAGGTTTTAACGAGGCCTGTAATCAAAAATCTTAAATCCAAAATGAAAAGGGGTGAACGTCAAACCAACGTACCTAAAATTTACTGGGCAAAGCTTAAATCTGAAATGAAAAGGGTTAACGTCAAAACAACGTACCCAAAATTGACTAAGCAAAGCTTAAGTCTGAAATGAAAAGGGGTTAACGTCAAAACAACATACCCAAAATTGACTAAACAAAGCTTAAGTCTGAAGTGAAAACGAGTTAAAGTCAAAGCAACATACCCAAAATTGACTAAGCAAAACTTAAGTCTGAAGTGAAAACGGGGTTAACATCAGAAGCAACGTACTCAAAATTGACTACGCAAAGCTTAAGTCTGAAATGAAATTAGGTTAACGTCAAAGTAACGTACCCAGAATTGACTAAGTCAAATTCCAAACAGGTTAATGTGCAGGAACTAAGCAAGACACTTGAAATTGAAAATAAAATCAGGCATAAAGTCTGTCAGGTTGTCTTAAAACCCAAATCTGAAACAGGTTTACTCGGCTTATGAAACAAGTTGGTTAGCGGTCGAAGTATAAGTGGTCTAGTCGTCCACAAAGTAAAGTGTATAAATCTAATCGGCATACAGCAGGAACAATCACTCACACAATCAACATGAAAGCTCCAATTAATATAGATAAAGAAAGCAGTCAAAAGATTGCACATCCCAGTGTCATAAGACAAGGAAAGATAATTACTTTACAAAATACTTGAAAATTAAATATAAGACTTAGTCATCCACAAGTTGGTTGTTCACGACCTCCTTCTCAATACTAAAGCGGGAGAATTTCAACTCGAGATACAGCAGCTGGAATTACCTCATGGCCTTGGCAAAACCCTCCTCGTATCCATCGATGCATCCCTTTTGCAGTGTCATCCTTTCCTCATCCCACTCTGCCTGCATCCCGGAAAGATCCTCTTCCCGAGCCTTCCACGAAGACTCCTTCTCCATGAACTCGGTCACCTTGCCCTCCAACTCGACCACTTTCTTCTCAAGGGTGACCACTATCTCTTCAGAGGCACGAGCTCGATCCTCCATATCTCTCAGTTGCGGCGATACGAAGTAGCTCGGCATGTCGACAGACCAGCTCGGTCTCATGGCGTTTGCAACGTTCTTGGAAGTGGAGGAGGTCAAGCTCTTTGGCAATAAGGGTCGCCTCTTTGTTCGAGTTGGCCTGATGCAACAATTGTATTTGCCTTCCAGATCAAGCAGGCTCGCTCTCTCTGCCCACAGCTCCCGGACTTGTTCTTCTAACTCGGTAACCTTGCTCTACAAGTCCGCCTGCCTCTCAACAGCCACTCGAAAGTGTTGTATCATAGCCAGACATCTTCCTAGCAGGACACCCATGGAATCCAGGTATTCAGAGACACTAGTTTCCAGCATCATGTCCATGTCATATTGGTAGAGGCCTCCCAAGTCCCTTGCCCTTCGGCCAACATGCCAAAGGGACCGAATCCCCAGGGTGATCACGCTCACATGGTCCAACCAGGGACTTGAAACCACATCCCGACAAAAGTGACTTGAAGGAGGGGACTTGATGGGACTGTTGAGGTTGGCAGTGGAAGTCGAGATGACTGCCGGATCGACATCCGAGTTAGTGGCAGAAGCTAGTTGGTGTGGCACTTGGTGTGTTCTAGCAGAGCCAACCCCACCTTCGGACAAACCTTCAAGTTTGATCACCTTTACGTCCATAGGGACGGAGGCCACGGTGGAAAATGCGGAAGACAGAAAAGTTAGTACTCCCAAGTCCAAAGGAGCAGAATTGGGAGGAGGAGAAGCAGACAAGCTAATGTGCGACGGGTCGGTAGCGAGGTCCTTGACTTTGGTGGATGCAGCGCCAATGGACGCGCTGGCAATCGGGGTGGTCTCGGCCGAGGAACCCACCTTATCCCTTCTCCTTTTTTTAAGTTGGAAGTTAGACGGGTCATGACGGCTGCCGATCTGTGCCCGAATCTGTCTGAAGTTAACGCCTTTCCCTATGATATCTGCGAAACAAAACGAGCAAGGTCAGAAGTATACCAAACCCAAAATATACAGTGACAACTATTCCTATCCAGGAACAAGGCGTGGGGATCCTCCACTAGGGGGAGGTAGAGAAGTGTACGGGTATGCAGAGGTTGGGGAAGCTACCTGATGGCGGCAATGGCATCCCTTTCTTCTTGTGTGAGTCGGTGCTCGGGTCTTGTGTCAAACCTTCTCGGTTTCTGCCAATATAGGGAAAATCAGGGGGAGAAGTCGAATTGGAAGAGTAGGCACCTTTCCCCCTCCTCAGGATGGCAACGCAACTTGAAGAACTTGGTTTTAAAGTGCTTGTACGAAGCACTATAGAGGGTTAATAGAGGACTGTCGTATGAGGTACTAAGGGACACCCAACCAACCAACTTGCCGAACTTCATTTGGTAGAAGTAGGTAAAAACGTTGATGGATGGCGCGAACCCCAGATGTTAGCATACGAGTTCGAAACACTTCAAGAACGCCCAAGAATTCGGATGTAGTTGGCTGGGGGCTATGTTCATAATGGTCAACATTCTCGTCTCAAAGTTGGTTAGCGGGAAGGTTATTCCATACTCCATAAATACATACTCATATACATAAATGAAATCATAACTGTCTGGCTTAGGCTTCATGTATACTCTCTCATCCGCCCTACACGACCTGGTAGTAGAGTATTCCACAACTGAATCGTCACAGACATCATAGAAACTAGTAAAGTTGTTCACTTTCTCCTTAGTGTTGTATTTTGAGGCATGCTTAGCTACTTCACCAGACACCCAGGAGTACTCCGGATTGGTGATAAGGGGCAGTTGCTCCTCTTCGTGTTCCGAGGAACATCCGAAGGCCCTGGTTTGAGGGGTGTGGATTCGGTTTCATCCTCTTTTTTGGGTTTGTAGAAGCCTCAGGAATGGCCATAGAAGTAGGAGGTTTACGACAAGATTCAGGGGCAGAGAAGAGGTATCCTCTATGGGCTCCCCTTCATCATAGAGGGTCTCAGTTCCCTCCGAGGAGCTCGCCTCACCTAGGGGAGTAACTTCCCTAGTTTGCATTGTCTTACCTGCACCAATAGAAGCAATAAAAGAAGAAGAGGAAGCCATAAGCATACCTAGAAGGAGGAGTAGATGGTGTCAATTGAACAGGGGTGAGGAGTCTAGAGTTCTCAGAAAAGCAATTGGGTGCTGGAAGTCGGAAGCTATAATGCAACTGAATTTCTTTAATGCGAATAAATGAAGCCCTTCGAACTCCTTGACCTAGTAATGTTCGACTCGCCAATCTAATGGTCAGGATGAAGTTGCGTCATTTGTCAACCACGTGGCACAATCCAAGAGAAAGTAGCAAGTGTCTACTCATGGTCATATCACACCTTTTTAGTGACTTACATTAAATACAAGTCATCATGAATGTGTAGTCGGGTTCAAAGACCGCATTACTTGAAAAACCTAGGTACTTTGCCCGAACAGGTAGACACGACGCATGAACCGCTTCCCTGACGGAGAGTCGAGTTCATGACAGGCCTATATCAAGTTGTCTATTCGCCGGTCACATCCCGGTCAACAAAACGGTTCAGTTGCCAGAATCATAAACTTGGGGGGCTTGTGTACACACCTGGTACTGAGGCCAGATTCACCCGAATCCAATACGGCCCAATTCTTAGTAATTATCACTTAATACCTTATTGTAATTGATACCACTCATTTATACAGTATAATGGCAATTAGTGATTCCTAACATCTCATATGGTTATGGGGAAATATTCCATTTACAAGGATAAGGTCTATAAACATAGTCACAGGACATATAGGAAGGAACATCTTTTACAATATTTTTACTCTCTTATTTTTCTAAAATCACCTTTTGCATTCTTATTGACTTGAGCGTTTGAGAGTCTTCTGCAGGTGGACCGACATTCGGTTCTACATCTTGGACTCGGTTTGCCGACTTCATCAGTACGGACGACTCCGTCTCTGGTCAACTAAGAACTTGTAGATATAATTTTCTAACTCAAGAGTTAGAGAATAAGTATAAGATAACACTCATATGTATTATACTTTTCGTAATTGTTTAAAACCACTAATAATTTGGGTAAATGTAATTTTCTGAAAAATGAAATTATAATTTGTGACATACAAAGTATAAAAAATATACATCAAACTAGTTATCTAATATTTCGTTTTTAAATAAAAAAAATATTTCATTATTCACTTATGTAATCATAATAATTTATCTAATTATTACGATATTATTTGTATGACAATTCTGTCGAGAAAATTACAAGAAAAAAAATACTAGAAAAGAAATTCAAACTAATTCTTCTTACTGTAAAAGATTGTAAGTTTTAAAAAGCGCATCAAGTAAAAAAAAGAAAAAGATAATAGTAAAAATAGGTAAAATAATTAGTAATAGGTAAAATAATGGGATGGATCAAAAAGAAAATGAAAACAAACAACTCTTAATGAAAACTCTTAAGGAAAGTGTGTTCGTTAATGGTATCAATGAATGAGTGGTTAATTCGAAAAACTGGAATTAGAGGAAACATGTCGAATGAGACACGCAACGGTACTTGATAGTGCCTACTCTTATTGCAACCGCAACCTATCAACCTATCAAGAATGAGAGGGAACATGAAAACATATCTTCCAACTGTTTTCAATGACTAACTTGACGATATCAACCTCACCTTGTCCGGTTAGTAATTTCGCATTATCACCGAACAAAGACTGCCAAATTTCGCAATTTCGCATTATCATAGCAATTTCGCAATTTCATTATCACGGTGTCAAGTCCCGCCAAATAAACAAATCGGCCAAGGCCAATCAATATCGTTATGTACAAACATTTTTTCTTTAAATAGCAACTTGTTACCTCAACACTTGGCAAAGCCAAGAAACACCCCAAAGAAGAGAAGAGTATGAACACAATGGAGTCTGCAGAACAACAAGGAGACACGATAGAGTCTGAAGCACAACAAGGAGACACGATAGAGTCTGAAGCACAACAAGGAGACACGATGGACTCTGCAGCACAGCAGGGAGACATAGAGCGTCTCTACAGATTGATTGAGGAGAATCCACGTGTTTTAGAAGAGATAGATTCGACACCATTTGTTCAAACTCCTTTGCATATTGCTGCACGTAAAGGGCATGTTGAGTTTGCCACAGAGATCATGACATTAAAACCTTCATTTGCTTGGAAATTGAATCCCCAAGGACTCAGACCGGTCCACCTTGCTCTAGAACATGGCCACACCACAATGGTCCTTCACCTTATACAGATGGACAAAGAACTTGTTCGAGCAAAAAAAAGAGGAGGTCTCACTCTTTTTCATTTGGCAAGTAAATCTGGAGATATAAATCTTTTAACTCAGTTTCTCAAAGCTTGCCCAGATTCCGTAAAGGATTTCACTCCTAGAGGTGAGACTGCACTGCAGCTTGCTGAAACAAATAATCACACGCAGGTATCATTTAACTCTCTATGTCTCTCTTTATGAATTTATTGTTGTGAGGGTATTATGCTCAAATAGCAACTTAGAAAGTCACAATAAAAGTTTTTTCCCGAAGACGAAAACCAAAAAAAAATTAGTTTGGTAGATCTAGTTAACTGTTTTAAATATCTAAAAAAATACTTTAAAATACTTATTTGCATTTGTTTGGAAACTCAACACGTTTTATAATTGGATTAGAGTCAAACTAATTCATTCATAAGTTATTACATTGTTTTATCTATAACTCCTTCAAAGCTATATACAAGTATAGAAAATATATTCTATAACAGGATAATATGTCAGTTAAAACAGAATTGATATAAACGAAAACGTGACGATATTTTTGTAAATATTTAAAGAAAGATTACATTGATTAATCCAAACCTGATGTAATATATCATAATTTACATCGGTTGTCATTCATAACCAAAGAAAAAAACAAAATTTAAAATTTGAAATTTTTTTTGATGTTGAAGATATAATATCGATTAGATTCTTCCAATCCAATTGATATAATATGTAGTCTATACTACGTCAATTGGATCTCTTAATCGACATTATATCTGTCGATTAAGGGATAGGTCATTAATTGGTAACTAATTGAGTTAGAGACTAATTTAGAATCTAATGGTATAGGTCACTAAAACTTTGGTAACTAATGTTAGATACCAATTATTTGACTTAATTGGTCACTAAATTCAGTCATTACTTCTATTTTGTAATTATTTAGCAACCAAAATCTAATTTGATGACTATTTTGATCACAATTAGTAACCATTTCATTTGGTAGCTAAAAATTAGTCTCTAAATAACTTTCTTCTTATAATGTACTTAGTAATTAACTCTTTCTAACAGTTGCATAAAAAAAAAAGACAAAAGTATATTGAGAAGGAGTGTACATAAAATCATGGCATTTTATCAAAAGCATGGAAAAAAAGAGTTTAATTTGCCTTTACATAAATTTTGTATGCAATTATTTCATATTCTAGATTTGATGTCATTGTAGACATAATTTTCTAACCCATTAAAAGTGTTAGAGAATAAGTATAAGACAACACTCATATCTATTTTACTTTTTGTAATTGTTTAAAAACACTAATAATTTTCTGAAAAAAAGAAACTATAATATATGACACACAAAGTATAAAAAAGATATACATCAAACTAGTTATCTAATATTTCTTATTTAAATAAAAATAAAAATATTTCATTATTCACTTATGTAATCATAATACTTTATCTAATTATTACAATATTATTTGTATGACAATTCTGTTGGGAAAATTAAAAAAAATACTAAAAAAGAAATTCAAACTAATTCTTCTTACTGTAAAAAATAGTAAGTTCTAAAAAGCACATCAAGTAAAAGAAAAAAGATAATAACAATAATAGGTAAAATAATGGGATGCATTAAAAAGAAAATGAAAACAAACAACTCTTAATGACAACTTTGATTAATAAGAATTAAATGGTACACCACCTCTTCTATAATAGCAACCAAAGATTAATATAAAATTTTATCACTAAACAACAGAAAAGAAAAAAAACACGTAAAATAATTGATACAAAAGGACAGAACTATATATTGAGAAAGGTCTACATAAAATCATGACATTTTACCAAATGCATGGAAAAACAGAAGTTTAATTTGCCTTTATATAAATTTTGTGAAAACTTGAAATTTCAAAGTTGATGCAATTGTTTGATATTCTAAATTGATGAACCCTTTTAAAGGGTTAGAAAGAAATACAAGACAGCACTAATATCTATTATACTTATTCTACTTTTCATAATTGTTTAAAAGCACTAATATATTTCGATAAATGTAAACTTCTAAAAGAATTATAATAAATTACAAAAGTAATTAAGTTGTTGTGAACAATATTGTACGTGTACAGGCAACGGAATTGTTGAGAGAGGTCATGGTTAGAAATAAATCAGTGATGTCGAATGATATACGCAACGCATTCATGATAGTGGCTACTCTTATTGCAACCGCAACCTATCAGGGAGCCCTGAGTCCACCTGGTGGATTTCATCATGTTGATGCTGCTGCGACTAATAACACTCTCATTCCAGGTCATGGGGCATCCAATTCATCCATATTTTATGAAGGGAAAACAGTGATGTCAAATCACATCTTTTCTGCGTTTTCGATCGTAAATATGTTGGCGTTTGCCACATCCATTCTCACAATTATTTCTCTGATTCCTAGGAAAGTTGGATGGTTTCTAATGTATGCGTCATCATTGCTCCTCGGATTCAGCTACTTCATCTCTATGATCGTCATATCTCCCATTGATCACACCACAACTGTCATGTCTGGCATTTTCATGGGCCTTATTCCAATATTTGCGGTGGCTGCTGTTTTCTTTTTCAAGCCAGGACAAGAAAATTGGAATTCTATGATTGACTTATCAGGGTTATAATTCATCCGTTATAATAAATGGTATAGTGATATTTCTATAGTAAATAAATTTCACAATGATACGGTTGTGATCAGAATCGACATAGTAGATAATTATTGTGATAGTTTACTTGTTAAGTCATTTACATTTCAATCCCACATATTCAGTGTAATTTTAAGATAGTATTATGTAATTTCATTTTCAAATTCGTGATCATTGTGGTTCATGCTCGTCACTCTCACTCCTCACTCTTTTTCGTCTTCTTAAACGTTGGTTCGTGAATTGCCCACTGGTTCATGCTTGCAATTCTCTTTTCCACCATGTTCAATTTTTTTTATCAGCTTTGCATGGTTGATTGTATTTTTGTGTTCTTTTTGTTTTGATTTTTACTTAGTTAACGTAGGGTTGATATTCCTAGTGTTGTATCCATTTAGGATTTTACTACATTAAATAAAATGAGTGATGATACTTTAACAACAACAAAAATAAATAGAACTTTCACAATTAAAATAATTCTAAAATAACCGACTGTCGTCTCTTTTGTTTATTTATTTAGGTTTTGGGGCATAGTGAATAGATGATATATTCACAATTCTTCATTGATGAGTTGAGGAGCGTGGATATGAGAACTATATACCAGACACGGTTCTTTCATTGCTTAAAACTCGAGTCCACGTACAAAATCACCCTATAGGTTTCTGCTGGGCTCTACACTTTTGTTCTGAATTAATGTAACAGGTTTGGTATCTTATCTTCTAGAAATCTGTAGTATTTTTTTTCCCTTAACATAATATTTTTTATTACTTACTGCTAGATTAAACTAAAAATAGCACCTGCCGATTTTTGTTTTCCTAAAGCAAATCAAACCAGTCTTAAGAATATATTTACAAGTATAAAGCACTGAGGTGTCCTTTGGCCTTTTACAATTCTTGTTATTAGTTTAGCAAAGTGTTTGCTCGGATGAGTGAGTGGAAGTCGGTAGATCTCATAAAAAGCATATTTAAGACGTGATAGTATAATTAATTAATTAATGTATTGCATTGTGAAAGAAATACTTTTAGCTTTTTTTTCTTTTTATGCTTACATTAATTTAGAATTTTAAAAGTAAGAGTCAGAGTTACATTATTTTATAAGAATTAAAAAATGTATTAAGTATTGTTTTAACCCGACCCGAGTGCAAGTCTCCTGCCGTAGGTAGACTTGGGAGGGACTAAGTTGTAAATGGCCAAGCCGATAAGAGGTCCACTTACAAAAGATTATTTGACGCTTAGATGTAATATAAGTGAAAATAAATATAAGATTGAGTAAGTACTTCTTGTGATATTTACCTCTATATATATATTCTTTTGGGGTTAAAGCTGAGTTATTCTTAATAAAAAAAATTATCAGTCATTGATAAAAGAATAATTATCATTATAAAAATACAGTTAATTGTAATAAAGTAAATTGAATGAGATTTACATCATATTCAGTTTGAATTTGGTAGTACTATGTTGGTAAGTACATAAGCCCACCAAGCTTGGAATCTATAAATGAGGTGTAGGTGGATCGAGTTGATGAATGAACGAGTTTTAACAGTTTGCAATTAGTCGTTAGATCATTTCAATTCGATAATAAGTAGGGTTACTTGTGAGGTGATCGTTTACTTTTGAATGATCTCAGAGTGTGATGGACTTCTTTCGTCGATAATAGTTTAATCAATAAATAACTTAACGAGTCAAGAATAAAGAGATTACTGTGCTAGAGACTTTATCAATATCTTATTAGGAGTTTGGGCTTAGTTGGGCTTGAGTAGGTCTCTAATAAGATATTTGACCCTAAGCTCAAGTGCGAAGAAGATCACTCTAGAAAAATTGAAGCATTAAGATTACAATAACTCTACTTGTAGAAATTGTAGAGTAAGTATAAAATTTATTTTGGGTCTTCTATTTAGGCCAAGTAGAATAATATTTTGGGCCTTGTATTTAAAAGCTCTAGTAGTGTAAGGTTTCAATTTTGGGTCTTGTAATTTGGTCAAGGTTTGTAGAGGACAAACCCTAACCTTAGGAGAGAAAAAGTAGTACTTAGGTCAAAAATCCTAACTTGCCATGCAAGATGGGGTTAGCGCACAAGGGAGGTAAATAAGCATCACTTGCCATGCTTCTCATGCCTCCTTGCCACATGACATTTTCTCAATGGAGTGGATCCTCTAAATTCCTAGATTGACACTTGTCAACTTGTCATTTGGGCGAATTTTGAGAAACTTCTAGGACAAGTTAGGGTTAGGGTTAACTTAGCGTTGGACCTATAACTTTGATAAATATATTGAATTGCTACCAAATTATTTCAAGCACTTTTAAATTTGTCAAGATTCTCTCTTGATAAGTCTTACACGAGACATTTTTCTAGACTTTCTCCTAAGTGTTGGCCTAACAACGCTTTAGGAATTCAAGTATATGTCCATCTCAACTCCAAAAATGGTAAATCCATTGCATCTTCATGCTTCTACACCAAACCTCGACTTCTATGAACCAAATCCAACATGGAACATAAAGAGAAGAAGCTTATGCATTAATACATGCAATGGAAGGCCAAGATTGCACCACTAAGTACTTGTTATTTGTCCATGAAACTATAGATTCGAACATAACTTCCAACACAACTCTATTTTCAATAACTAGCTTAACTATATCAACCTCATCTTGTCCTGTTAGCAATATCACATTGTCACATTATTAACAAGTTCTTATGGATCTCATGCCTTTCTCATAAAGTCTTCTCACGAAAGAGTCCATGGATTTGTACTCTAACAACCTTCCTATCAAACTTTGCTCCAACCACTCTAGTTTTATTGGTTTAGTAGTGATGACTATCCCTCTATATTCTTGCACCTTCCCAGTTTTAGCATTCATTGTTTTAGTTTAGGGGGTTTGTGCTTGGTGCTTGATTTTCACTTTCCAGTAATTTTCAATTTGTGATGTCTTACGCTTTGTCATTGTTGTCTTGCATCTTCGCTCATTTGGATCCTTCTAAACCTTGTTTTGTTTACTTGTAACTTCAAAGTGCGACAAAAGCACGAAACAGAGGTATTTTTTTTTTTGGATTTTACGAAACAGGTAATTTTTTTTTACCCAAATAGGTAAGTCGTGCAACGAAAACACAATTTCAAATAAAGAAGTAATGTCAACGTGACATGATTACAATAGAAAAAAAATAAACTAAAGTCATGCCAACATGACACAACTTCAATGGAAAAATAAATAAATTAAAGTTATACTAACATGACATTACTGATAAAGGATTTTCAGCAATACTAACTTCGCAAGTAATATAGACAATAAGTCCAATATCGTATCCTTAGGGAACGGAGTATATAATTGAATATTGAATATGCATAATGACATTGTGAGCAAAAACAGTTAATAAAGATTGATTTGATTTTGTGATGTAATGCTTAAAATCTAATAGCAACCAAATGTACAGTGAATGAAATAAAGATGATTAAAAGCCTTGGGATTGAATTGTAACTCTCTCCTTATCATACACTCATAATTAAGTAAACATGTCATCTCATTAAATTACCCCTCTATGCAAATCAGGGCCTTTTCAACCTGATTCCTCTAACATTGAAATTCATAACTTAAAATACCTAGCTCTATTCCTAGTTACTAGATTAATTTAATCAGCATTAAGAACATTTGCAATGAACAGTCATTACATTACACTTCATTCCTGAACGTATACATGCAATGAGTTAAACGTTAATTCCAATTTCAAATAATGCTTTCCAGTCAAAATGAGAAATCTAAGATATATAAATGTCAAACAAAACGTTAACAAAGATATTTAAATTAAATGACATAAAAACAATACTAAGAGTGTATGTGAATTTGAGAATTTACATTCAATCCCAAGAAGAAGAGAATTAGCTACACATAGTAGCCATCAAAATACAAAAGAAGAGGAAAAGAAAGATCTTGGTCATGACGGCGCTAGGAGAAGTTCCCCACAAGTGAGAGATGATAAGTGATAGCCCCCCTCTCATTGACCTAGTTCCCTTTTTATAATCTTCGCCCCTAACAATAGGTCAATTTGGCCCGTTATCTCTTGGTTCACTCTCCAACAACTGCACTTTGGAATTAGGGTTTCATAGAATCTTTAAGTGGATTTTAGCCCAGGCTATCTTCCTTGCTCAAGCGAAAAGTCACTTATGCCTCTTTTCCTTCAATTCTGCACCCCTTCCCTTTCTTCCTTCAATTTGAACCTAATTTCTCACAAAATCCGCTCTTTGCAACACAAAACCAATTAAATACGAAATAAATATAAAAAATCAAATTTAAATAGAATCAATCGAATAAAATCTCAAATTAAAACAAAATTAATAACAAAATCACACCAAATCTTCCTAAATCAAACTTATAATTAACCGTTATCAAAAGTCTCCCTACTTAGCTTCTTGCTTGTCCCCAAGCAAGACATTTAAAACCAAATCTTCCTAAAATCTAAAACTTATGTGCAATTTTCAAGCGTTTCTCAATTTTAAACTATCACCTGCAGTTTCATATATTAGAATTTCAACAGTTCAATGTTTAGATAACAAAATACAAATCTTGACAGGATGCTCTTACTCGCACACTTTTCACCATTGTTTCACTCTTAAGTAACATACTACTCTCGATCAAAAGTTGCTAATCATTTATCAAAACAAATCAACCCTGCAATGAATAAGTCAAAAGGTCTTTCAAAAGGATATAATGTGGCCAGGCTACAAAGAACTTTTGGTTTTTCTTGGAACACAAAATGCACAAATAGCTTTAAAAACTATGGATACAACTCAAATAATAATTGGAGATCATTTTCTTTAGCAACCCCAGCAGTTGCCTCAACTTCTTTAGCAACTTCAACAGTTGCTTCAACTTTTTTCTCTTCATCTTTTTTCTTTTCTGCTGGCTTCCTCCCATCTCCTGCAGTACTTTGAGCTTCATGGTAATCATTCTCCTCCCCTACAGAGCTTGGCCGGTCCCCTGGCCAATTCAGATAAGAGAACAATTCTTTAACATCCATATAGGTTTTGTCTCGCATTGCCTAATACATCTGCATCATAAACCTGCAGATAGCACTATGTTGATCCTCCAAATGCAAAATATGTCGCATCAATTTTTTCTTAACAACTTCCAAGGTTGGTTCAGACGGTGAAGCTGGTGGGTTGGGAACTTGATTCCTTTGCTCTGGATTCTTTTTTGGGTTAGTGTAGTGGTGATCAATGAACTTTTTGTCAGTGAGAGTTCTTATTTTCAACTTTGGCTCAACAATGATCCCATTCTCCGCGCACCACCAAGTGATCAACGCAGGAAATCCTAATGTTCCTAGCCTTTCTGCCCCACGAATGCGCTCCCAATCCATTGTTCGTTGTATTTCATCTAAAATTATCCGAGCTACATTGATGGTATAGTCATCCTGAATCATTGAAAATAACAAGTTGTTCTTGGCTACATTAATATCAGACACATGACCTATTGGAACAACATTGGCTAACATCAATGTTAGCCATACTTGCGATAGCGTCCGCATGTCTCCCCTTATGCGTGTCTCCTTCCTAAAGGCTGCAATCTGATAGCCTTTACCAGGCATGCACAATGCCGCAGTAACTTTTCGGTTACTAAACCCTTTCTTTCTGCTGCACAATCGCTGATAGTGACATTTCTCCTCTTGTTTGGGAAAAGGGTTTCCCAGAAATTCGTCAATCGGTTGTGGAATGTAAGAGATCCACCTCCCTCGAACCATGGTTTTCCTGTGATTCCTGTCTTGCCTTTCAGCCCAAGCGTTAGCATAAAATTTCCTAACAATTTCTTCATCAAACTTCCACATTTGTTCTGCTAATTTCTTCCAGTTTCCTCTCAGCACTCCCATCAGAAATGCATCGCAGTCACCAGGCTTTAAGTCCACCCTTCTTTCAGGCAGAAATCGCCACTGAGTAAGTTCCTCATACCTCCTAAGCTTATTTTCGTTCAGAAACCGCCTGGTTGTTCGCTGCTCATGAAAGTTCGTTGATTGATCTTCCTCAGGAGTTTGAGAAGGAATAACATCGTCGAAAAAGGGTACATCGGCCCTTCGTCTCTTTTTTGGTCGAACAGGAGCAATGTGCTTTACTCGTGGCATTCTTCCTGCAAACCAGGGTTAGTGCTCAAAGAACTCAACACCACTCACTATCCTATCTGGTACAGGTAAACTAAAACCCTTAAGAAACCCCAAATCACTCTAATCGCAAACCTTAACTGCTCAAATCCACTAACTTCTTCTTTTATAACTCCCACAAACCGTAAGTTCCGAACTACAATGCAATAGTGGTAGCAGAGAAGAGAGAAAAATGCAAATGGTAGAGAGATCTTACCTGAGTTCCAAGAGTTTGGGAGTGAAGAAGAGGTCGACAACAAAATGAGCAAAGAGAAAATGAGAGCGTCATTGAAAAGTCACTAACTAAAGTGACCTTGTAGCACAAGGCACAGTCCTATCATGTTGCACTAGTCTACGCTAAGTGATTTTTAGCTCAAGCACTGGGCCTAGCTCTATCTACAGACCCACTACTCAGTTCTAAAATTTGATAAAAATTTTTATTTTATTAAAAAAAATTTCAAAAATAAACTGCCTAAAATTATAAACCTATTCAAAATTAAAATTTCTATAAAAAACAAATAACTAAAAATTAACAATTTAAACACTGGATTGCCTTCCAGCTAGCGCTCATTTAACGTCATATAGCTTGACGCCTAAATTTTAATCCTTCAATGTGATCACTAAGATGAGTTTCTCGACTTCACCCCCTTTGTAATGTTTCAACCTCTGACCATTAACTATCCAACTCTTCTGAGTTTTTTCATCCTCAATTTCAATTGCACCATAAGACTTAACTTGCTTGACCACAAAAGGTCCTAACCATATTGATTTTAATTTGCCTGGGAACAACTTCAATCTGGAATTGAATAAAAGAACAAATTCCCCTAGCTCAAAACGCCTCTTCAACAGCTTCTTGTCATGATAAGCCTTGATTCGTTCCTTATAGAGTCTTGAAGACTGATATGCATTCAGCCTCATTTCTTCAAGTTCCTGTAGTTGTATCTTCCTCTGTTCAGCAGAAGCCTTCGAATCAAAATTCAACCACTTCAATGCCCAAAAGGCTCGATGTTCTATTTCCACAAGAAGGTGACAAGCCTTCCCATAGATCAGCTGAAATGGAGACATTGCAGTAGGCGTTTTGAAGGCTGTCCTATAAGCCCATAGCGCCTCATCTAGCTTTATAGCACAGTCTCTGCGTGATGATGACACTGTTTTCTCCAGAATTCTCTTCACTTCTTTATTAGAAACTTCTGCTTCGCCATTAGTTTGGGGGTGATAGGCTGTAGCTATCCTGTGCTTCACCCCAAAATGTGCAAACGCTTTCCTCAATTCTGCATTACAAAAATGAGATCCTCCATCACTGATCACCACTCTTGGTGTACCAAACCTGCAGAAAATGTTTTTCTTCAAAAACTTGATCACTGTTTTTGCATCTGCTCTTTGAGTTGGAATTGCTTCTACCCAACGTGAGACATACTCCACAGCCAACAAAATGTATTCATTTGAAAATGAACTAGGCAGAGGGCCTATGAAATCAATCTCCCAACAATTGAATACTTCAATTTCTTGAATATTCCTTAGGGGCATCTCATGTCTCTTTGAGATATTTCTTGTTCTCTGGCAATTATCATAATGTTGCACGTGCTTGTGGGCATCTTTGAATAATGTTGGCCAGAAAAATCCTGACTGCAGTACCTCAGTAACTGTTCGCTCCCCATCAAAGTGTCCTCCAAAAGGAGAATTGTGACAGTGCCAAAGTATATTTCGAGCTTCTTTACTAGTGACACATCTTCTCAACAAATTGTCAGCACCTATCTTGAACAGAAAAGGATCGTTCTAGATGTACTGGTTCGAATCCTTTAATAACTTTTGCCTCTGCTGCCAATCCATAGTCTCGGGTATAATTCCAGCAGCTTTGAAATTGGCCATATCAGCAAAATCATGGTCTTTCTTGCACTACTAGCAACTCCTCATCAGGGAATTCATCTACAACTTCAGATTCCCTAGCAGTAACCTCTTCATTAGCAAATATGGATAAATGATCAGCTACATGATTCTCGCTCCCCTTCTTATCTTTAATTTCCAGATCAAATTCTTGGAGTAACAACATCCAGCTAATTAGCCTGGGCTTTGAATCTGGCTTGGTTAGCAAATACCTGATAGCAGCATAATCAATATAAATTATCAATTTAGAGCCTATAAGATAAGCTCTAAATTTCTCCAATGCATACACAATTGCCAACAACTCCTTCTCAGTTGTAGTGTAATTATTCTGAGCATCATTGAGAACCTTGCTAGCATAGTGTATAACATAGAACAACTTTTCTTTCCTCTGCCAGAGAACAACTCCTATTGCATAGTTATTGGCATAACACATCAGCTCGAAACCAATACTCCAATCAGGTGCAGTGATTACTAGTGCAGTAGTCAATTTTTCTTTTAGGCATTCAAACGCCTTCACACACTCCTGATCAAATTTGAAAATTGTTTCTTTATTCAGCAGATTACATAAAGGCTTCGCAATCTTTGAGAAGTCCTTGATGAATCGTCTATAGAACCCTGCATGGCCAAGAAAACTTCTGATTCCCTTAACATTGGTAGGTGGAGGCAGCTTCTCAATGATCTCAACCTTTGTTTTATCCACCTCTATCCCACGTTCAAAAATTTTGTGGCCTAACACAATACCTTCTGTAACCATAAAATGACACTTCTCCCAATTCAGTACAAGATTTGTTTCCACACACCTTCGCAACACTAAATCCAGATTCTCCAAACATGCGTCAAACGTGGATCCAAAAACCGAAAAGCCATCCATAAAGAATTTTATGCAATTCTCTATCAAATCTGCAAAAATTGCTAATATACACCTTTGATGGTGCATTACATAATCCAAATGGCATCTTTCGGTAGGCAAAAATACCAAAAGCGCATGTAAAAGCTGTCTTCTCTTGGTCTTGTGGATCTACTCTGATCTGATTGTAACCTGAATAACCATCCAGAAAATAATAGTAAGCCTTCCCTGCCAACCTTTCCAATATCTGGTCCATGAAAGGTGGGGGAAAGTGATCCTTCCTGGTTGCTTGATTCAACTTCCTATAGTCAATGCACATCCTCCAACCTGTAACTGTTCTAGTAGGAATTAACTCATTTTTCTCGTTATGAATAACTGTCACACCACTCTTCTTGGGAGCCATTTGCACTGGACTCACCCAAGCACTGTTTGAAATTGGGTAAATCATCCCAGCTTCCAACAGCTTCTGCACCTCCTTCTTTACCACTTCTTTCATTGTTGGATTCAACCTCCTTTGAGGTTGTGCAACTGGTTTAAAATCAGCCTCCATATGAATTCGGTGCATACAGTATGCTAGGCTGATTCCCTTCAAATCTGACAATTGCCATCCAGTAGCTCCTTGATTGAGTTTCAGCACCTCAATCAGCCTCCCCTCTTCCTCAGCAAATAAGGAACTACTAAGGATTATAGGTTTCTTTAAATCTTCCTCAAGAAAACTGTATTTGAGATGGGGTGGTAGCATTTTCAGTCCTAGCTTCTCCTCTGTCACAGACTTTTCAACCCCCAAATCTTCTCTGCTTCCTGCCTTTTGCATAACTTCCTTAGCTTGGTCTAATGCATTAGCTAGAGCTAAAGCCTCTGTATCACCTAATTCAATTAACTCCTCTGCAGGCTTGGTGATAACTTGCAGAAGTGTGTCTAAACTGCCAAAGCCTTTTTGCACTCGACTGTATTCTTCATCTAACACATCAAGCCTAAAACAATCTTTTTTATCATTATGATGCTTCATGGCCTCAAAGACATTAAATCTCACTTCCTCATTCTCCACACAGACCTTCAGTTTCCCTTTAATGACCTTTGTTGTTTTCATAAATGGTCTTCCCAAAATCAAAGGCACATCAACATCTTCCTCAATGTCCATCACCACAAAGTCAACTAGAAAGAGGAATTTATCTACCTTCACTAGCAAATCTTCAACCACTCCGTATGGGTGCTTGATAGATCTATCTGCTAACTACAATGTCATTCGTGTAGGCCTAATATCTACCTCTCGAATTCTTTTCAACAATGACAACGGAATCAAGTTGATACTTGCACCTAGATCCAACAATGCCTTCCCCACGTACAGATTACCCGCAGTGCTTGGTAATGTAAAACTCCCAAGATCACAAGATTTCTGTGGAATTGCCTTCTAAATGATTGCACTACACCCTGCCTCCAATTCCACTCTTTCCTACTCTGGGAATTTTCTCTTCTTAGTTAGCAATTCCTTCATGAAAAGTACATATGTAGGCATCTGCTGCAATGCCTCTGTGAAAGGTATGTTGATCTGCAAGTTCTTCAAGATTTCAGTGAATTTGATAAATTGTCCCTCAGCTTCTCGTCTGGAGGGTGCATGTGGATACAACACATGTTTCAAAGGTACACCCTCTTGGATCTTCCTCCAATTCTAATTTTTATCAGACTTCTTCTCATCCTGTGTTCTGACTTCTATATTGTCTTCAACTGTAACCACCTCGGGTTGAATTTCCTCTTCTACTCCGTCTTCACCATTCGTGACTACTGTTTGATTATTTTCAATAGCCTCTTTATTCACGTCAGAACCAACCTGCTTCCCACAACAAATTGTGATAGCCTTACACTGCTTTGATTAGGATGCGACTTTAGCCATTCTTTTTGCCTTCCCAGTTAACGAGAAAGAAAACAACCTCATATAGGTATCGTGTTTATCCTGATCTTCGAAACCCATGGTAGTCGTCAATTCATAGAATGTGGACAAATGAGTATAAGGGTCCTCATGTTCCATTCCTGTGAATTGATTAACACTAACCAGCGTCAGATGTGTTGGCTTTATTTCAATAGCTCGAGCTGTGTTAAGAACAACTATGCTTGAAAAATGTCTGAGCCCTTGCTATAGAGCATAATCACCCACTACTCTTCTTTGTGGCAAATCAACATGACCGTTGGCCTCTGCTGCCATGATTTCACCACCAGTTTTCTCCCCTGACTGACTTTTCTGCTCATGCTTTCTCCTCTGCCTGAGGTGTCTCAACGTCTTATTGATATATGGATCAAATAACAATTGTTCTTCTTTCCTTTGATTTCTCAGACGCATCAACAAGTGTCTAACAAAAGATCACGATCACAAGAAAGATCAGTAATTCACAACGCAATTAATGCAAAATTCAGTTTCCAATTCTTCACCGTTCCCCGGCAACGGCGCCAAAAACTTGATAACGGATTTTCAGCAAGTATACTGATTTCACAAGTAATATAGACAATAAGTCCAGTATCGTATCCTCAGGAAACGGAGTATATAATTGAATATTGAATATGCATCATGACATTGTGAGCAAAAACAGTTAATAAAGATTGATTTGATTTTGTGATGTAATGCTTAAAATCTAATAGCAACCAAATGTAAAGTGAATGAAATAAAGATGATTAAAAGCCTTGGGATTGAATTGTAACTCTCTCCTTATCATACACTCATAATTAAGTAAACATGTCATCTCATTAAATTACCCCTCTGTGCAAATCAGGGCCTTTTCAACCTGATTCCTCTAACATTGAAATTCATAACTTAAAATACCTAGCTCTATTCCTAGTTACTAGATTAATTTAATCAGCATTAAGAACATTTGCAATGAACAGTCATTACATTACACTTCATTCCTGAACGTATACATGCAATGAGTTGAACGTTTAATTCCAATTTCAAATAATGTTTTCTAATCAAAATGAGAAATCTAAGATATATAAATGTTAAACAAAACGTTAACAAAGGTATTTAAATTAAATGACATAAAAACAATACTAAGAGTGCATGTGAATTTGAGAATTTACATTCAATCCCAAGAAGAAGAGAATTAGCTACACATAGTAGCCATCAAAATACAAAAGAAGAGGAAAAGAAAGATCTTGGTCACGACGGCGCTAGGAGAAGTTCCCCACAAGTGAGAGATGATAAGTGATAGCCCCCCTCTGATTGACCTAGCTCCCTTTCTATAATGTTCGCCCCTAACAATAGGTCAATTTGGCCTGTTATCTCTTAATTTACTCTCCAACAACTGCACTTTGGAATTAGGGCTTCATAGAATCTTTAAGTGGATTTTAACCCAGGCTATCTTTCTTGCTCAAGCGAAAAGTCACTTATGCCTCTTTTCCTTCAATTCTGCACCCCTTCTCTTTCTTCCTTCAATTTGAACCTAATTTCTCACAAAATCCACTCTTTGCAGCATAAAACCAATTAAATACGAAATAACTAACAAAATCTCAAATTTAAACAGAATCAATCGAATAAAAATCTCAAATTAAAACAGAATGAATAACAAAATTACACCGTTTTACACATTGCTGCAACAAATAATGACACGCAGGTATCATTTAAATTTCTCTGTCTCTCTCTATGAATTTATTGTTGTGAGGGTATTATGCTCAAATAGCAACTTAGAAAGTCACAAGAGAGAGATATACGAAGAGAGTTAAGTATAATAAAAGTTTTTTTCCTGAATACCAAAACCAAAAAAAAAATTAGTTTGGTAGATCTAGTTAACTGTTTTAAATATCTACGAAAATACTTTAAAATACTTACTTGCATTTGTTTGGAAACTCAAAACGTTTTATAATTGAATTACAATCAAACTTTAAAGAAAAAAAAATACATGGAGAATATATATCTTTTAAAAACAAAGCCAATATAAACAAAAATGGATTAATCTAAACTCAATGTAAAATATCATAATTTATATCAGTTGTCACTCATATAATAATAAAAAAGAAAAAAAAAATAAAAATTAAAAATTTGAAAACTCTTTCTTGATCGTAAAAATATAATGTAGATTGAGTTTTCTCAACCTAACCAATGTAATATGTAACTTATATTACGTCGGTTAGATCTCTCAACCCATATTATATTTGTCCCATTATGTCACTGTAAAAGTTTAAACAAAATTAGGTTTAGATATTATGTTAGTTGGATTTCTCAACTCCCACATATTTTGATTTTTTTAATTCTTTTAAAATATTTTGGAAAGTCTACATAATTTTGCTAAAGCACGAGAAAGGGAAAGTTAATTTGCTTTTATATAAAATTTGTATCAATGCTAACAATAACAAAGTCTATGCAATTGTTTTAGTTTTCCAAATTTGATATGACTTTTAACATCCTATAGAACACACAGAATAGATTCATTTTATTAAAAGAAAATTTGGATTAGTAAGGATGGGGTAATAATTGGGAGTAGAAACAGTATTAGTATTTGGTTAACCATTTTGGGTAAGTGTCTTCTGAAGACTAAAAGGATTAATATTTTATAGAGAGTTGGATTTTTTCTGAAATATTTTCTTTAATTAAATTTATTCTTTCTTGATAAAGAAATAAAAAATAAAAAAAACTTTAATATATATATATATATATATATATAGATATTTCTGAAATTTTAAATCTTTGCAATCGTTTTACTTTAATTTGATGTCATTGCTTAATTTCTTCGGATGCCGAAAGGATTGGTTAGAAAATTATGTCTTTTTCTTTCATAAAATGTCATTATTTTTCATGTTTTTAACGGGTTGTTTAATGTTTTCCTGGGACTGTTTTTTTATTTTAAACTTTTTTATGTATGAAACTTTGTCTCAATTATTTGTAGAAGAATGTTGTGGTACACTGTAAATTTAATTTTCTTTTTCGTAATACCTTTTATTTTAAATTTAAATGTTAAACCTGTTGTTCTTCTTAAATGCTTTTCACTCTTACAAACTCCACTGTATTAGTAGTTAACTCTTTTTGACAGTTGCATAACAAAAAGACAAAACTATATTGAAAAAGAGTATACATAAAATCATGGCATTTTACCAAAAGCGTGGAAAAGAAAAAGTTTAATTTGCCTTTATATAAATTTTGTGAAGACTTCAAATTTCAAAGTTGATGCAAATCCTTTGATATTCTAAATTTGATGTCATTGTACACATAATTCTAAACCCTTTAAAAGGGTTAGAAAGAAATACAAGACAGCACTAATATCTATTATACTTATTATACTTTTAGTAATTGTTTAAAACCACTAATATATTTCGATAAATGTAAACTTCTAAAAAAATTTTAATAAATTACAAAAGTAATTAACTTGTTATGAATATTGTACTGTGTACAGGCAATGAAATTGTTGATAGAGGTCATGACAGATATAGATGCTGCAAATTTGGAAGGCCAAAGGCCAATTGATATAATAAACAACGAAAAAATTAGAAATAAATTATTGAGGGCTGAAGCACGCGTTAAGAGTGATAGGAAAGTTCGTTTGTTAATGGTATCAATTAATGAGTGGCTAATTCGAAAAACTGGTATGAGAGGGAACATGTCGAATGAGATACGCAACAACTACATGATAGTGGCTACTCTTATTGCAACGGCAACCTATCAAGCAGCACTGAGTCCACCTGGTGGATTTCATCAGATTGATGCAGCTGCCACTAATAACACTCTCATTCCAGTTCATGGGGCATCCAATTCATCCAAATTTCTTGAAGGGAAATCAGTGATTTCAAACGCCGGCTTTATCTTGTTTTCGACCACAAATACGTTTGCCTTTTTGACATCCAGTCTCACAATTATTTATCTCATGCCTAGGAATGTTGGATGGTTTCTAATGTGTGCGTCATCATGGCTCCTTGTAATTAGCCACATCATGGCTCCTTGTAATTAGCCACAACGTCTCTATGAATGTCGTATCTCCCAATAATATGACCCAAAACGTACTGTTTTCCAGGCTCCTTCTTACAATATTGGTGGTGGCATGTATTTTGGCTTTCATACCCGGACAAGAAAAAATAGAATTCCATGATGACTTGTGATGATCTTCTATCCATTCATTCGGGATGGTTGTATAGTGCGGGTTTAGTTCTTGATCTTCAGCTATGTTATACTTGGTTGTTTTTTTATCTTCTTGCTAATTATTCACATTTGTAATATAATCATACGTGGTACTTATGTGTCTTACAGTTATCTATGTTTTAGAGTACCTTTCAATGGGTATTTTTTTATTTAATTTATTTTTGGTTGTTAAATAAAAAACAATTCTTTATTGATTTTGTTAAGTTGAGGAGGGTGGTTAAGAGGATTATATTTCATTTTTGTTTTCAATTAATGCAACAGGTTTGGTATCTTATGTACTAGAAATCTATATTCTTTTTTTCCCTTAACATAATATTTTTTGTTACTTACTGCTAGATTTAACTAAAACCAGCACGTGCCGATTTTTGCTTTCCTACAACACGTCTTAATATATTTATAAGTATAAAGCATAAAGAATTTGAGGTGTCTTTCGGACCTTCTACAATTTTTGTTATTAATTTAGGAGAGTGTTTGCTCCGATGAGTGAGTGGAGGTTTCTTTTCCATTTTGGTATAATTTTGTATGAAAATTTCTAAATAGGTAATTCTTTTTTATTCTCACGATAGGTAAATCGTATCACGTTGGAATGATTTTATATACGTAGAAATCCTGTCATGATGGTATGATTTCATCTACGAAGAAATCATGTCATGATGACACGATTATATTTAACTAAGAATGAAAATGCATTAAGATAGCATGATGTCAGTGTAAATGGTTACTGAAATCGTGTCACATCAACATGATTTCAGTTATAAATGCATTGAAATGGTGTTGATATGACACAATTTCACCATTTACACTGAAATCATGCAATCATAACACGATTTATTCGTTGATGAAATCGTGCTTACATGCACTATTTACCCATTGTCAAATTTTACCCATTTTGATAATTTTCTAAAAAAACTGCACCAGAATAGAAAGAAAGTCGTAAGTGGAAGTCGATGGATATCATAAAAAGCACATTTTAAGACCTAATAGTATACAAAAGTAAGAGTTACTTTTCAAGAATTAAAACATGTATTAAGTATATATCCATACATAAATTAATTTTAGACATCAATTCATTCCATGAACATTCTAGACATTGTTTCACTCGCTAGATAGAGTTTCTCAGGTGAATTTTCTGACAATGGTTATTTGGTTTTGAGAATGTTTTATCTCGTTTACATAATATTGATTTTAATTACAAATGCGTGGCAACAAAGAGTGATATATCATAAGTGAATATAAGAAATTTGCTAATGGGTAAGCAACCCTCAGCTTCTTGGTTGACTTGGAAGTGACTACTTTAATATAAAAATTATGTAATACCAGAAATCAATGTGATTTGTGATGTTGAATTGTTAATAAGAAACTTCTACAACAAACAATAATATAAAAAGAGAATGCCTTATGTGTCTTTGTCTTTATTCTTTCATTAATATAGAGAATTAGGAACACTAATGACATATACTTTTGACATATATTTTCTACAAAGCTTAATTACTTCTCCAGTAATTATCTTTCAACAATATATGCTTCTAGATGATATGGATTATTCACATATCCTTTCATTATTTTCACGCATCGCTTAATTGGATCCATCATAAAAACTGATCATTTTAAATTTTGACAAAGTATGACATGCTCGAGGTAAATATGTTTGCTTACCATGAGATTGTGGTTGTAACTCTAAATGAACGCCCATCTCAATTAGTTCTTAACGAGCATTTTTTTCATTCTTCGTCTTTCTTTTAATGTTTAGGAACATGTCAATTATATTATCACAAACATTCTTTTCCACACCCATTATATCTATGCAATGTCTAACATCTAACTTTAACAAATATACAAGTTTAAAGAATATTGATTTCTTCTTCCATATACTTTTTACACCAATGTTCTTGAGTGTTTTCCCAAAAGTTACTTCGACATGTCACACTCGGTTGTACAGTTGCTCACCAGTTGTGATTGCACACTTTCTTCTAACATCTATTGAAAGCTTTTTTTTAACCTAATAAGGGTGATTATGTTTCAAAAACCTCTGATGCCCAATGTAAGATGTCTTCTTCCCATGTTTTAGTTGATGACATCTTATGTTCTCTTCACATATCGGGCAAGCATGATGTCCTTTGACATTGTAATCACTCAAGTTCTCATATGATGGAAAATCATTAATGGTGCAAAATAACAACGCATGCAAATTGAAACTCACGTTTTCATATGCATCAAATACTTCAACTCCTTCATCCTATAACAACCTCAAGTCTTCTATCATCAAACTTAGATAAACATCGATATCATTTATAGGGTGTCTTGATCTTGATATCATCATACACAACATCATATATTTTATATTTGTACACAACCAATATAACAAATTATAAATAATCACCAAAACGTACCATGAACTATATTTTGTACTTAAATTACTGTAAGGATTCATTCCATATGTTACAAGACCAAGTTTAAGATTTCTTGGATTACTCCAAACTCAGGATACAAACAATCAGTTTTCTTCCATTGTGGTGAATCGACAACATGTATAGTAGTCCATCATTTGAATGCTACGTAAGGTTCTTTACATCCTTAACATTGGCAAAAAAAATATTTAAATCACGGTATGATTAGAAGATATCATAATACTATTGCAGGAGAACCCTTTTCATGTGATCTTCAGCAATGTCATCATCCTTCACTTTACATCATGATACCCCGCATTTAGGACATTTGTGCAATGCTTCAAACTTTTTTCTATACAATTTACAATCATTGGGACAAACATTTGTTTCTAGTACTCTATACCCATCAAACACAATATCTTCTTCGTCTCATAGTTACGGGTCGACAATGTATTACCTTCTAAAAGCATTTCATGCAACAACTCGAGCAATTCAATGAAGCTTTTATTGGTCCACCCGTTTCTTGCCTTGATATTAAATAATCTTAATATTGTTGACGAACATGTGAAGCTTGAACAACTAGGATACAAATATATTTCTGAATCATCTTTCAACGAATCATATATGTGTGCTTCATGGAAACTATATTATTCAATATCACGAATCATGTCTTTCATAATATCTTCAAAATGTATATTAGAATGTTGACATTCAAATTTAGATACAGGTGATAGGTCTACAACTTCACCTTGTCAGGTCAACGTTGTATAGCTTTTCAAGAAACTATCACAAAGTTCGATGACAGTGAGAAAGTTGAGAAAATTGTAGAAACTCTTCAACGTCATTCTCATATAGATCACTAATTGGACTTGTATTTATCCAACTTCGATGACAGCGAGAAAGTAGAATATTGACAACAAAGTTCAGTGATGCGAATACGTGAAAGCAGTGAAAATGAGTAATGTAGTGTTGGAAAATAGACATATTACATCAGTTGTAATATCAATCGATGTATTATGTATACATTACATTGGTTGTTATTACAAGCGGTGTAATATGGTAGCTATTATATTGGTTGTAATAACAACTAATGTAATACCTACCACTATATTACATCGATTGTTAATACAATTAATGTAATAGTGTTCAGTGAAATCATTTTTTTAATTTTTTTTAAGAAAGCTTCCTGAACTACTCTCTACATCGGTTATTAGATACAACCGATATAGAAGTGTGTCCTTTTACATTTGTTATATTCTAACCGATGTAATATGTCTTTAGTTAATTACAAAATGATCACCGTGTTTTGTTTTTAACTATTCTCTTTTAACTGACATCATATCCTATCATAGAATCTCATTTTTGTGGTAGTGAAAGTTTCAAACTATTAGGAATTATACATTTCGTTATTGTGTTATGAATAGTTTGTAGTCTCTATTTGTAATGCTTGTGGATGATGATTCTCTTTATAACTTTTTTACAACATTCACTAATGGAGGATCATATGTAGGAACTCATATTGGGCAACTAACAAGGATTATGGCTAAAATGGTTGAGGAAGAAGAAGTCAAGAAGAAGAAGAATTTTATTCTTAGGAATTTAGAGTATTAGAATTTCCCCTCTATAGTGTTCTTAAAAAATCTAGAGACACGCACATACGATATAAGTTTCCTTTTGTAAATAGTAGAAGCATAGGGCTTGATTGGGCGGTCAAAATCCTAGCCACCAAGAAAACTTTGGCCACTCCAAATTAGGGTTAATTGAAGTTGTCAAATCCTTAATTTAGGAGGTCAACATGTGGCCAACATCTCTTCTCCAATGGCTAGTGCTTAAAAACACTTACAATTTGCATGTTTTGCCTTATGTGTGTGTCACAATCAGGGTCATGACGAGGTGAGGGAAAAAGCTTTGAAAAAATAGAAGAGTCGACACCATATTTTGTTATGAAAAATTATGAAAAAAATAATAAAAAAGGAAAATTGAAACAATATTTTGAGTCCAAATTAATTACATGTAGGAATTGTGTTAGTATTCTACAACTTCTGTCCTGAGAAAGTTTACTTTTAACCTAATATGAAAAATGAGTGTGGTTTCTTAAAGTGTTTATTTTTGCCCCAAAAATGAAACAAAACTACATATAAAAATTTAAACAAAGAAAATATTTTTTAAATTTTTTATTTGTGCTCGACAAGAATTGACTTTACTCTTACATAATTTTACATAATTTTATTCACAAGAGAAAATTAGGATTTACATAGTTTTTTTATAAAGAGGTGTTTGTTGGATGATATTTTTTTAACCGTTTCTTAAGCTTGAGTTGTTTTAGTGAATAATTTTATATTAAAAATTTTAATTATCAAGTAAGTATAGGACTTAACATGATAATGAATGATTTTTTAAATTATTACGAAAATTTTAATTGTGAAACAAATTTGAGATTTTATATGATAATTAATGATTTTTGAAATTATCATGAAAATTTTAATTATTAAGTAAATTGGAGATTTAACAATAATTAATAATTTATGAAGTTATTATGAAAATTTTAGTTATCAAATAAATTTGTGATTTAACATGATAATTAATGATTTTGGACACACATTACCGACTACTTGGTTACAAGGAAAGCAATATATTTCACACAATATATTCATAAGTATAATTTTTAATTAATCAATTATAAGTAATAATTATTTTTAAGTGTCACTAGTAGTCACTCGAGACATTCCTACCTAATCACATTGTGGCGTGGTTCTACTTATTCTATAAGAAGCCTCCCACATATTTCAAACAAAATAGTGAATGATAATGAACATCAATTTATAAACTTACATTTAATTAAGCGTCCCCTAATTATCAATGTTTTTTTTATTAGGTCTTACTCCAAATACAACATTTTGAAGTACAGCTCAAGTGCAAGATCTCGAATATATGTTTTTTTCTCGCTTTTGCATGTCAGTTAAATGAGTTAATTAGGTTTCTATGGAATTGTAGTTTAATAAAACGAGTGGGATTATTATGTAATGTTATGAATGATGACTATTACATAGACCATTACTGAAAGAGGTTGTGACTAAGTAATTATTATTAACTAATTCAATTGTAGGAAATAATATATATAGTTTACAACAGACTAATCTGAAGTTAATATATTTTTCAATTTTTTTATGAATGTTCAACTGTTTGCCTATAAAAACACTAAATAATATTAAATTAATATGAAACCTATTTTAACAATCTCTGCGACACGAAATATTCCAATTGTTTCTAAATTTAGTTCTTCAATTTTATTTTTCAGTTATGGTTTTCATGCTTTCTCATTCTAGATATTTGCAATTACTTTTTATATCCTTTATTATATCAAATTATGTATATTTAAATTATGAATGTCTTTCTTTAAAATATTAAAGGACAATTTATTTTTTCATATAATATTGTTGGTCGTGGATTGGTTGTGAAACAAATCTAATATAAACACGTTGTTATATTGAGGTAAAACCAATGATAAAAAATTAATAGATATAAATAAGATTATAGCCATAATCATCGTATTCACACATAGAACAACTATTATCTTAATAATGATTATAGTATGGTCTTTATAATAAAAAGAAATTAAAATAGACACTCGTGAGTAAAACGTTTGTTGTATAGCCGACTGGGGCTAAAATAAGATTTTAACTAATATTAAACTTCCATAATTTTCCAGTTGTTTCGGGGTGAGGAAAAAGTTGGGGTAGAGTAATAAATAATGAATTTTTTATTACAGGGGATAAAGTCCCTGCATGGCAATGTGACGTGCATTCACGATATTATGGAAAATAAACACTTATGTGCTTAGAGAGGACTACAAAACAAGCTAGTAACATATGACAATCTAATCAAAAGAGGTCTGTAGCCAACTGCTACGAGATGTGTAATGTGTGATTCACAAGAGGAGACCAGTAATTATCTACTCCTGCAATGCAGAGTTACAAATAAAATCTAGAAAATGTGTTATAAGTGGATTAGTATTGAATCTGCACATCCTAGTATGGTTAAAGAGCATTTTTTGGATTTGAGCTGGTAAGACTGAACAAAAACACAAATTATGTTTAGAGAGTAGTTTGGGTGGTCATAATATGGCATATTTGGATGTAAAGGAATAATATTATATTTAGAAATCATAGGCTAAATGGAAGTCATTGTTCTAATACAAATCAAAATTTGGCATGGATTTCTAACAGGTATTGGAAGGCAAAATTCACATATTGTGACAGGTGTTTGAATCCTTTGATATGCTTAAAATCAATCAGCTGGTAGCCCTTCTTAAGTACAAGGAGAGCTTCTTTAGACTAGATAGGAACATGGTTGGCATTGATGTAGTAGTTAGGAACATGCCTTATGATACTTGCGACTGAAATGTAGGAGCATACATTGCAGGGTTAGATGTAACAGGGTCTAGAATTACACAAATAAATGTTTATTATGTTGCCAGGAGATGTGTCACGTTGTGTTCCTGGGGAGAAACAATACTTGAATTCCAGCCAGCCATAATAGTGTACAATAAAGTCATATCAGAGGAGGAAAAATCAGAGTTGAGGAGGAGCTGGCTTAGATTGCATCTCTAAGCAGTTATGATTAGGCAGGGGTGGCTCAAGGTCCAAGTAGATAAAGTAACCGCTTTAGACCTCAAAGCTTGAAAGGTCTCAAAAAAATTTAATATGCTTTAGGCCTCAAGATCTAAAAGGCCTCAAAAAAATTTAATACGTTTTAGGCCTCAAGGCCCAAGAAAATTTAATACTAATATATTATTATAAAATAAAAAATATTTAATTTTAAAATTATACTATCAAAATTTTAATTAAAAATTTAAATATTTTAACTGACTTTAAGTTTACATTAATGTTATAAATATTATTTAATTACTTAATTTATATTGGTACTATAAATTAAAAAAATTGAACAGTCAATAAATCTTAGATATCAAAACTTTTTAATTTATCTCTTCTCTATATTCCAACAAATTGATATCATCTCTTTATATGTCCTATCATTGTCCTCTTTATATGTCCTATCATTGTCCGACTCTTCCACTTCTCTCCTTCTTTCTTCACTTATCTCTTGTTTGGAATTTCAAATTTCAAATTTCTTTCTTTTCATATTTCATCATTCTATTCTTTGCATTTATTTATGTGTGCGTCTTTACTTGGAGACTTTGAGCAGTAGATTGATTGAAGAAGAATTTGTGTTCACTTTTGCTCCTTTTGAGTGCATCAATATTAGGTAAAAATAATATGAGATTGATCCTAATTCTTTTTTAATTATTATTTAATTAATCTTAAAATAATTTGTGCAGATTCAAGGAAGAGAATTTAGAAGTTGCAAATTATATTTAAAGACATACTAAAGGATATGATCGAAAAATAATATCATAATAGAAGACTTAGGATCAAGTTCATTGTCTTCACAATCAAGTTTTATCTTTTTAACTTAGACTGATTTTATATACTTATAAGTTATATTCAGTGTGATATATATATTATAATTTTTAATTTTATATAAAAATATACAAATATGACAACTAAAAAATTTGAATCAGGTTATTCAAAATTTAAAAAAAAAAAAAGAGTTGAAATTTTTGTTGAATCACAAAAAAGGACTATTGATAAATTTATAAAAATAAACAAAAAAATGAATTTTAAAATATAGATGAGTCTTCTTTGAATGAAATAGGTAAAGACAAAGATTAAACGGATTAGCTTTATTGTCTATTGAAAAAGATTTTTTAAATAAAATTAATTATAATAATTTAATTGATAATTTTGTATCACAAAAAACTTGAAAATAAAATTTTAAATAAAAAATATCATAATTTTAATTATTTTATTAATTTAAAAAAGCCTAATTCTTTTATTTGCTTTAGTATTCTTAAAGTTTTGAACCGCCCCTATGATTAAGTGATCATGGAAAGCAAAATTGTAAACTGAAGACATCATGGAAGGTGCTTCTGCAGTAATTGAAGAGGGATCCTGGAGAAATTGAAGAGGGATCCTGGAGAGCAGAATCTGTGAGATGGAATAAGCAGAACACATCACAAGACATTCACATATTGCAATTCAAAGAGGAGTAGCAAGGTAGCCAATACAGTTGGAAGTAGATACTGCCACATAAGGACAAAATTGACACTTCATAGGTTATATGATGAGGTTGGGTAAATGATTAATCAACATGGAGCTGACACAAGTAATTAATGTATACCAACTGAAATTTTTCTCCTTAGAATCATGTCTACACAGGGTGTTCCGCTTAAATGAATTGACTGTTGTGGGAATCCTGATATACCTATTCATAGGCATGTTTTTTTTATTGAATGTAAACGATAATGTTAAGGTAGTAATAAGAACTTTTGCTTTTTCTTTATAAGACTTGAAACATCCCTTTCAGTTAATATATTTTTTATTGTTAATGAGAAGGAGAATTAGCTCCTTGAGTTCCATAGTAGACTTGGAAAATATAAAGTCGATGAAAACACTACAAATGTAAGAGTGATCGAAACCTTTCCGCTAAAATCAAATAAAAGAGAAATTAAAAAGAAATTAATTCTACACTAGCAATTACTAAGTAACTTCCTTCAATCCAATTGTTTGAAAGATGGTAATATATATATATATATATATATATATAACAAAAATATCTATCACGCGAATAACAAAGGTCCATGTATCTCTATTCGAGAATCATTAAATCAGATAAGTTTTTGGGTCATATTACTATTATCATTATACTTATAAATATAATTACAATTATTATTATTGTTACTATTAATATTAATATTATTATTATAATTATAATTGTTATTACTATTATTAATATTATTTAATTACTTTATACTTGAAACAATTATAATTAAAATTATCTTATAATTAAACTTGAAATTATTTAATAAGTAATAAAATTATAATTAAATATATTATGATTGAATAAATGTTGAAAATTAGACTTAATTTTTTATTTCATATCAATATTATTTTCTTATATTATTTATATTTTATTTTACTATGTTATTAATAAATTTATATGTTATAATCAATTCAAATAATGACATGTACTATACGAATATTATTATTTTAAATTTTTGAAAATTTATTCTCTTTTTATATCCTATTATTAATATTCAAATAATATTTGTGTATGACTTAACATATTCAATTATAAATAATTTTTATTTTTATTCTTATGTATAATACAAAAACATAATATACAAATACAATTTAACATATATATGCAAAACAAATATAATTATTTATGAGCACTATATTTTTTATCATTTTAACTCTTATTTAAGTTAATAATTCAACTACTTTAAAATTTTTATAAACTATTATATAGTTTCAAATGATAAGTCTCTTATGTTGCTCCGTCGATTTACTCCTACTTGATAAGTTTATACTCTAACCAGTACCTCTTTTACATAAGTTTTTTAAAATTTATGTCATTTTAGATAAAAAAAAAGATCCTAACACTAGAGGAAGCAAGTTCATGAGTAGAGAAAAAGTGGTAGTGAGAATTATAATAAAGAAGATTATGGTTTGAGTAAGAAAAACCATAACTAAAAAGTTCAATTTTTTGAAAATAAATAAAAATTAAATTTAATTAATACTCATTACATTACCTAATTTAAATAAATAAAAGGACTATATAAAACTTAAAACAAATAAAAGTGTTAAAAACTTTATTTTATATCTTAACAAACAAATTAAGTATCTTTTAACATGTTATATCTTATATTCACTCATATTTTATGTTTTAATTATCATATTTTATACTTCAACTATCATTCATTTACACTTTATTATTTAATTATCATTCATTTATATTTTATGTTTCAACATTTAATTAAATTTTAAAAATTATGACGCAATTTTTAGCATGGGTAAAGCCGTTGCAATATTTTTTTTTAATTTTTTTGCATAGACTAGACTGACGCAATTTTTTTTTTTAAAAAAATATTACGAAAAATTTTGCGTGGACCTAGCCAACATTATATATTTTATTTTAAACACTGATGCTTTAAACAACACTATTTGAATCGATCCTTTAGCGGATGCAAATATATTGACGCTATTTTAGCATTTTCTTGTAGTGATTGGAGATGATTAAGATTATATAATTCATAATATTAAACATCAATATTTTTATATTTTAACATATATAATACAAAATATAAAAGAATATTCTAAAGTGTGTATTTTGAAATATAAATTATAATATAAATTTATATTTCAAAATTCACAATTCAAAATATAAATTTGTATGAAATTTTACATATCATAAAATACATAAATAATGAAATTTAATGTTTGAATGTTATAATCTCGAACATTACTCATGTTAGAACTAGTGGACTGCTGTGATGATTTGATGAAGCCAATCAAGTGAAGAAGTTTAAAACCATATGATCATATGTGAAATGCATGAAGATTTCATGAAGATTGAAGAACTTGGTCTAGAACCTAGGATTGTGTGTTGTGGGGAAAGTTTGAGTTCAAATCAATGATGCATGCAATCTTAATCAAGGATAAGCTCCATAAGTATTTTCTGAATTAACAAAAGATTTAGGAAATCATTAAAATCAGAAATTACATTTTGATTAACTATTTTAACTAACTCGAGAAAAACAATCGACTATTTGCCAAAACAATCGATTGAAATTTTAAGACAGTTGTCTATAAATATTTGGCGCAGTTTTTGTAAACATTATTGGAAATCATTAAAAAAAATTCTGAGCAAGAACATTGTGTTTTCCAAGAGAGAAAAAGCACCTTTGTGGCTAGTGACCAAGATCAATCAACGTTTTCATCAAGAATTATTTTCTCGAACTACTACTGGAGCTTTGATTTGACTTAGACAATTTCTACAATGATCTGACATCAGATTAAGCCTTCTATACCCTTTCTTTATTACTTTTGTAATTTGTTGTATAGAAGTGCTTGTGTTGCTAAGTTTGTGATAATTCTTTCACTGTATTGAAGGTTATTCTGTTGTGAGTTACCTAGGTTGGTAATTCTGTTTGTATAGTGCGTTTCTGTATAGGTTGTAACTTGATGAGGGGATCAACAAGGGGTTTTCTGGAATGTACAGTGGAGTCTGTATAGTTTCGGGTTCTGCTGTAGGTTCAACAGATTGTTTGCTGCGGGGAGCAAGTTGTTGTTTTCTGTAAATTGATCTAGTTTGATCTTTTTATAGTGGAAATCCTTACTGTGGAGTAAGGGACTGGACATAGCCATTGTGGAAGGGTGAACCAGGATAAATCTGCTATGTCTTGAATCTCTCTTGCTCTCTCTTTACTGTTCTTGTTAAATTTTGCTGTGTTTAAATTGAATTTTCAAAATCTACTGAATCTTGCTAATTGAATAATTTCATCAACTTTCTGAAAACATTTTTAGTAACTTTTGAAAACATATATAATTTAACACAGTCTACTCTCAACAGTTCAGATCTTGATCAAAACTAGTATAACAGTTTGCTGGAAATCTGCAGTTTCGCAACTTACTGATTTACTGTTTATCAGTCTGTTTTTCAGAAAACTTAATCTTTCACAATTGTTGATTAAAGACTGTTTTCATATACTTAACATAGTTTGTATTGTTTGAAAAAAATTTCTTTAATCAGTAAATCATTATAAACTTAAAGTTGATCTAATTCTTTGATTTCTTGATTCAATTTCTCAAGAACTGCTTTTACAGTACATTGCATTTTTAAGAACTATTTTCTGGTTATAGTTTACTGTATCTGGTTGATTGATATTGAGTTGAAACTGTTTTTGAACCTTTGTTGTTTGCTTTACATATCATCTTGAGTAGTTTCCATAAAAATTATTCATTCTCAAAACAGTTTACGAAAAGTTTTCAAGTGTTCAATTCATCCCCCCTCCCTCTTGAATTTGGCCAAAACATATTTTACAACTCAATTATTCATCCAAAACTAAAATTGAAATTCTTAAGCTATGAGATACAGTTTGAAATTATGAAAGTGTGGGAAGAAATGCTCTCAAACTTGAGACTATGACAGTTCTTTAGGATCAAGCTTTAAGTGACTTTGAGCTTATAAAGGAGTTTGTATTAATATTTTATAATAGAGGATAGATGATATTTTAATATTTTTTTAAGAGGGAGAAAGAGTGAGAGCACAACAAACTCTTGTTTTTTTATTTTTTATAAAACATGGAGTAAAATATATAATCTCATAATAAACTCTTTAAATTTCTGTTGAACAAAAACGCACATCCCTTAACAAAAGTTTGAGTTTAATGTTAATAAATTCCTCTCTTCAACTCAAACCTTCTTGCTCCTTTATTCTAATAATCTCCTTCAAGTCACAAAATGTTGCTACTGTTACCATTAAGTAAATCTAGCATATTCAAAGAGTGACGAGCTGAGAATTCATGATCAATGATTTTTCTCACTTTCATCCTTTTTGAAAAATTTTCACTTGAAGTACCTCTTCTTTACAGTCAATGATGTTTATTATTTGACCAAACCACGCTTGAGGCTGAAGTATTATTAATTTCAGTAGTACTCTCTAACTTTTCATTCCTTTCTTGAAAATTAATTAGGTGATTCAAATTAGAGAGACTCTTTATCCTTAGAAACATTAAGTGACAAGTCCTTTTTCTGGTTCCAGTATCTTCTGGTTGAGCTTTCGAAGGTCTGGCTTGCCTTAAAATTTCACAGCCTCTAATATTGTTCCCTTATTTCTTGATGTTGCAATAGGAATGCTTGAAGACAAATCAGGTGCAGATAGATATACTTTATGTGTAAACCTACCAATAGTTTCCTTAATGCCTCTGCTTTTATGGCCACAGGTTTAGATTCATCATCCTTCCACCCTAAATTAATAAGCATTGAATTCAATATCGGGTTGTGCATATCTTCTTTTAAAACAACCACATCACTTTCTTCATCAACTGAGGATTGAAAATTTCATCTTTCATCACATGAGTCATGAACTGTGTTTTTGTTGACCTTTTTTGGCAAGTGTACCGAGTCAAAAGTAATATAGATTTATAAAATAAGGATGTCGATCCCACAAAGAACAATTTCGCTATTAAATCTCAAATTCACAACTCACTAAGCAAATAAAAATTTCAAGATGATTTGATTATAATTTGAATTAATAAGCAATAAAGACAACTAAAGAATAAATAGCAATTATAAAAAGGAATTTGTATGATCTAGAAGGACTCTGAGATTCAACTTCATCTATTTCCCTCATTCATATTTTGGATTTGATAAAAATATACAATATCCGTGACTATTCACAATTGATGCACATATAAAAATCATTCACATTAATTCCTCTGATATGAAATTCATAAGGAAATTTCCTAAACATTGATCCCTCAGCTATTTAGTAAATTACCCAACATTAAGAACATATATTATACGCAATCAATACATCGAAACCTATCCCTAGTATTCCAATATATTAAGTATTTCCGTCTAGGTCAGAAACATAAAAGTACTTACTAGTTAAATTCAAGAATCAAAATCAAGACTCTATTGATTAGATAAAATCTAGCATTAAGCACAAGATGAAAATACCAATTGAGTAGAAACTGAATATTATATATAAAAATCATCAAAATATGAATGAGTTCAAAAGATTACATTCAATCCCAAAGATGAAGAATTAGCTACCCATGGTAGCCATTACAATCCAATGAAAGGAAGATTGCCAGAGAAGAAGAAGATTCTCGTTCCTGACGGCTGCCTTTGTCCTCCAGGTCTTTGATGCCTCACAAAACCCTAAAAATCTCCTTTTAAACTTGGTTTTGGGCCTAGGTTAAGTGACTTTTCTCTTTGACTTTTTTATTTTAAACTTTTTATTTCTTTTCTTCATGGATCTTCCAATCTATCATTTTCTTCATTCTTTTATTCCTGAAATTTCACAATAATCGAGATTAAATGATTTCCTTTAACTCAGGACTCAAAACATAAATTTAGATCCAAAAAATCTAAAATTGGGAGTAATTACTATTTTAATTAACACTTAAACCCACAAGTACTTAATCTTTCTCATGTATAAAAACACTCAAAATTGGCACTTATCAGTTTTATTCTTTGCAGCTTACATCTCTACCATCTGGGTTTCTAATGCTTTGGATATTTTATGAATTTCTTCTACGTCCTCAAGTTTACCTTCACACCTATGAGAAATGGCCTTTATCTTTCGATTGAATTTGAACATCTAATTCTTCGTCATCTTCATGTGTGCAAGCACTCAACCATTTTTGTCATTCAAATGCAACATCTGATATTTTATGAATATTGAACATCATTTCTCTAATAATTGTCCTATCTTAAGAATATTATTTTTCAAGTCTGGTATATAATAGACCGTTAATATTGTTGATGACTTTTCATTTTATGAAGTCAACTTCAGCCAAGACAAAGAAGACTTGAAGGTGTCTTTGATTTAGTAGTTTTTGTTGATTAAATCATGTACATAAATCATATATCTTTGTTGTGAGCTCATAAAAATACTCTATGTTCTCAAATTATGAAAATTAAACATGGACATTGTTTTGGTCATAAATGTTCTCAACAGATTTTTTTAATTAAACAACAAGCTGAAAATTATGACAGTGGGATTAAGTCAATTTATTTTTATTTTTCAGTCGACTATTTTTTCTATAACACTGTAACAGATTTTAAAATTGTTTTGAAAACTTATATAATGATCTTCAAAAAAAAAATTTAAACATAAAAAACAGTGAGACAAATTTTTGAACCTTGAGAACAACAAGTGAAAATAAAAGTATTTTGATTACTCCAAAGTTTTGATTCAAGAAGAACCAAGAAAGAGATTATTGGAGCTCATCCTTGATAGTAATTGTTCTGCACTGATTTATTCATTTTATTCATTCAGGGAAGTCATTGCAATTCATTTTTTTATTGGTTGAGTTGTAATTGCAGTATTGTGTTTGTATTCAATTTTTTTAATTGATTAAAGGTGGTTTGTGTCTACATGTGTATACGATTTACTCTTGTAAGGTTGCAGTAGTGTTATGCACCGATTTAGGCTATTTTGATGTGGTGCAGCAGGGTTTTACACTGCAACAGTGTGATCTTGTAGTGTGCAAGATTGTGTCTTTATTGTATTTAATTAGTGAATACTTTTGATCTATAGTAAAATTTCATTGCTTGTTGGCAAAAAAACTAGATCTAGCTCTTAAGAAAGAGTGAACTATTATAATTCTTGATGTTCTTGATCTTTCTTTTCTCTAAATCTTGAAATCACGAATTTATTCTGATCAATATTTTGTCTCTACATAATTTTCAATTGATTGTTTCTGTATTCAATCAATTATTTCTTGTGTATTGTTGATTTGCTGGAAATCAATAATTAACTATTTTACTGCTCTAACTGATTGTGATCTATTTGAAAGAATTTGTGAAAATTTCAATATGTTATTTCGTGAGTTGAAATTAATTAATTGTTCTTAAGATTTAATTGATTAAATTTTTCAAACAAGAATTCTAAAATTTTAAATTAACTGTTTTTAGTAACTGATTATTGTGTCTTGGTAGATTTCTGACAGGAAAATTTCAATTGATTGTTCTTCAAATTAAATTGATTGTTTTGTTGTTGTGTTGTTCTGGAGGCCATTTTAATTGATTGCTTTTTCAATTGATTGTTTTCTCGCTGTGTTGCTAACAATTCCATAATAAATTGCTTCAATCAAAGAATTTCAGTTTTTTTTAATTCTTTTCAGGTATTTGACAAAAATATTTCAAAGTTCAATTCACCCCCCTCTTGAACTCTACCTAACATTCTTTTCATAGATGTCCTCTATAGTACCTTTTTTTTCATCCTTTTGGGAAAAAGTATATTTTTCTCTACCTTTGATTGGAACCTTCGTTGAGTCTCCAAAAGACACGTGTTTATCTTTTATCTCTTGTATATCAATAATAAGATGTTTGTGCCACACATATCATTGCTAGCACCAGTGTCTAGAGACCAAACCATGTCACTGTCTAGAGTGATATCTTCATTGGCCATCATAAGGATCCCTTTATCTTTTGTCTCACCTTCCTCAACTAAAGTTACATTTTCTTCCATTTTCGTTTTGGCATAGCAATCCTTTGCATAGTGTCCATTTCTTCCACACTTGTAACATTCAACATTTGGATAATTAAAACAATCACATCTTCCACAACTACGACCTCGTCCACACCAGTTTTGCTAGTTCGCTTGTCCTCTCTCTCCATTGTTGTTTCCTAATTCCACTACCAAAATCTCTGCTATGACCTTGACTGCGACCTCCGCGTCCTCGTCTTTAGTTGTGTTGTGGATACATCACCTTGTCCTCCTTCATGATTATCTTTGTTTGTGAGGCTTCTTCTAGTACTTCTTGTTTATTTTTCTCTCGTTGTTCATGTGCTTCAAGAGAACCCTCGAGATCATAACAACTCTATACAACATATATAAAGTTATCTTATTTTTTGATCTTGTCTCTTTCAACGTCTTGTTTTCAGTAGAAAAATATCCCGTGGTATTTTTTGGTTCTTCCAAACCTTCTTACACCGCCTCCCAAACATCTTACGATCAAAGAAGGGCTTTCATTTGTCTGCTTCAATTGTCATAATTTGTTGTTTTTGTTAGTCCAGGCAATGACATTATTGGTCACACTCGTCATAGCTTTGATATCAATTTGATAACAGAGGACAAATGATATTTTACTTTTTATCTTGAAGAGAAAGAAAGAGTGAGAGCACTCTGATGAATATATCTCTGTTCTTTTTTCTTTAAATATGGAATAGAATATATTATCTCATAATATACTCTTCAAATTCATCTCTCTACTAATAATACCTACTATGCTATAATTAACATTAAAAAACATATAATTAAAGGTAATAATTATTGCCAATCGATATTCTTCTGGAATAGAAACCCACACCCCCTCAACTCTGAGACCAATAATTTTTAAGTTTAATGCTAACGGTATTTACTAAGAGTCTCACATTTAACAAATTTATTTTGGTACATATTTTCTTCCTCATTTGCTTCATTAGATTTTCATTCGTAGTAAAGATAAAGTCTCCTACCATATGTTTCTTCCTATTGTACCATTCCTTGTTTCAGTTTCCCTGTTGTCCTCACGACGCCTAAGTCTCTTATTAGGGGCGGCTCAAAACTTTAGGAGGCCTAAAGCAAATAAAAGAATGAGGCCTTTTTTAAATTAATAAAATAATTAAAATTATGATATTTTTTATCTAAAATTTTATTTTCAAGCTTTTTGTGATGCAAAATTATCTATTAAATTATCATGATTAATTTCATTTAAAAAATCTTTTTCAATAGACAATAAAGCTGATCCGTTTAATCTTTGTCTTCACCTATATTTATATTGTTATCTTCACCTAAATTTATATTGTTATGTTCTTCATTCAAAGAAGACTCACATGTATTTTATAATTCATTTTTTTGTTTATTTTTATAAATTTATCAATAGCCCTTTTTTGTGATTCAACAAAAATTTCAACTCTTCTTTTTTTTTTTGAAATTTTGATTAACCTGATCCAAATTTTCTAGTTGTCATATTTGTATATTTTTATATAAAATTAAAAATTATAATATATATCACACTGAATATAACATATTGTTGGAAACTGTTTTGGCTGAAATACAAGAGGGGGGTGAATTGGATTTCAAAACTTTTTTGAAACAATTTGATATTTTTCAGTAAAATGCAATTCTGTTTCACAGACTGAATCTTTATTTGAATTTACTGAATCAGAACAGTTGCATGAAACAGTAAGCAGAATCAAGAGTCAATTCAGAACCCAGTTTAGTAATAATACAATTCAATACTCCAAACAAATATATCAGTATTTGATTTCTTTATACAGAATTGATTATAGTAAAAGCGGAAGCAGTTCAGTTAAGCACACTGAATTAGTAAGAATTAAGAAACCCAGTAAACTGGTCAACTGCTATTCAGAACCAGTTTCAGTAAATCAAAGTCTTTCCTTAAAAAAAAACTTCTTGAACAAGAAACAAATATTAAACTAAGATTAAATTCAGAATAGACAGATTCCAAACAGTCAAGACAGTAAGTATTAAGATCACTGAATAGACTGAGTAAACACAGTCCAGTTACAGTTTTAGTTGATGAATGCAAATCTTGAATAAATTCT
>Ga0209489_101443_pt1 | contig 48812 bp, 28 predicted proteins | sample SiratrowhiteBW_FD_187527 | JGI IMG/M metagenome (GOLD analysis project Ga0209489, IMG submission 187527) | Root nodule microbial communities of legume samples collected from California, USA - Siratro white BW (SPAdes) (version 2) | ecosystem: Host-associated > Plants > Roots > Nodule | place... | reverse complement strand
AATAAACCTTGTATTTATTCATTGCAGTGATGCAATATATTTCCAAAAGGTAAAAAAATGGATAAATTAAAAAAATTAGACAATTCAGCAACGACTATTATTTCAAATATAGTTTTTTTTTTTTTTGTAAGAAACACATTTATTTATTATTTTTTAAAGTCATGCTATCAAACACTTTCTTTTAACTTTTTTTTTTTTGGTTTTTTTAAATCATACTTGCATGGACGTTTTGATATTTTAGTTAAAATCGTGCTTGTTAGCCCGTCTTTGAATTTTTTATTTTTTTTAAAATCGTGCTTGTTAGCATGTTTTGTGTTTTTTTCGTAACTTTTTATTTATTTCTTTTTTTGAGAAATGTACTTTTTGTATTTTTAATTTTTATAAATTTAATTAATGTAATTATTTATTTATTTATATATTAATGAATGTATTTTGGATAATTTAAAATAATAATGTAGTCAAAACTATTTAAATTAATTTTAAAAAACAGTTAAATATTCAGTTAATTTAATTAATTAATAAAATTATTTATGTTAATTGAATTCAATTTTAGAAAATTTAAAGCAATATTACTAAAATATTTGTTACCGTTGAAATAATATAAATTGAAATAATTGGAGAAATAAATATTAAAGGAATTGTTTATCGATGTCTATGTGGGCATTATTTTTTTATCATTTTAACCTAGTTGATCCATTTTGTTATAGATATAGGTAGTAGTTAGTTTTTTTAATTATTTATGATGCATGTTACGGATCGGGATTGAAGTTCAAGCACATTATATTTTGATCAACAATCTTTATTTCGAACGGGATGAAATTGAATTTTGTAAGCTTTTGTAGATGTTACGTAGATTATAAATTGGATCAACATATGTTAGCAGTTGTAAGTAACAAATGGAACAAATGACAATGACATGAGGACAAGGCACTCGAAGTACTTGAAACTCCCCACAAACCACTATGCATTTAATTTAACTGTGTATGACACTACTCGTCTACTAAGTTGGGGAATCATTATCTCCTTAACATCAAACTCTAAATTTTGCCAATTATAGCATTAGACACGACATATGGTTAATCTGTGCTCATTTTTCACTAGTATAGAAATGAGATTCAATATCGGTTTTTAGAGACTTTCTACATCGGTTTTGCAACCAATGTTAATGTGAGCAATGTAAAAAGTCTATAACTTTCTAGATTGATTCTTCAATTGATGTAGTATGTCCTAATATTATATTGGTTATAAACACAACTGACATAAAAAAGCAAAGGTTGTAGCTATAACTATTGTAAAAAGTCACATATTATATCGATTTCATCTTACAACCAATGTAATATATATCATTTTTTTTAATTTGTCAAATTTATTATGTTTCCAACATGTAACAAACATACAAGAAAGTAATATTTCTATCTTCTAAAAAATTATACAATTTAAGGACAAGAAATTTATGCATTATAAAGACTCCTGATTGTGAGCTATAGATGTAAGTATGAAATATGCAAGATGTGATAATTTATGAATCAGTAATTGATATAATAAGAAAACATCATAAAAAAATTTAAAATTTTCTATCAAGCGTAGGTATATGAAATAAGAGGCTAAAATCTAAAAAAAATAGCTTAAAAAAACTAATATTAAACGGTGAAATTTTGGAAGATTTTTGGATTTTGAATCCCCTACAACATTACTTACCGCATTTCAAGCAATTTTCATTTGTAACGTATCTCAACCCAAACATTCTATCAAAAGTTATGATTATTTGAAATTTTTCATCTTAAATTTTGACAACTCAAAATTTATAATAATTAATCACAATTGACACTAATACTTAAAGTTGTTGTTTCACAAAGACTTATAAAGTTGACCAACACATTTTAGAATTACAAATTAAAAAGATGTTAATGTATTAGATTAATTACATATGTTTAATTATGTTTTGCAGGTTGAACAACATCATCAAAATTTTTGAAATCTTACGACTCGACTATAGAGACCTAATCATATTATATAAGTGGATAATAAATTTACTTTATAAGTTGATTTTATAAAATTAAGTTAACCATTAATATAGTTACTAAAATGACATTTGGATCATTCAAAACTTGTGGTAATAAAATTCACTTTGTCATTATTATTGAATTTTTATTAAACTACACACAAATATTTAATCACATGCTTGATATATTAATTCTTAATATGAAAGAAAGTACTTGAAGTATTGAATTGACCATATATAATCTAATCACAAATGTACAATATAAATCTGACCTTATAATGACAGTTTTAAAAAATTGAGATTATTATGATCATATTGATTAAATATAATTTTAAGATAAAATAATATTATATGCAATTAACAACTTTAGTTGTAGAGTTTAATTTTGTATATTTATGATAATGTTTGTATCTTCATGATTAATACACTTATTAATCTAAACGTCAATTATTAGTATTTCCAATTTGATATTTTACTTTTTAAATAATTAAAATTTACTAATTAAATAAAAAAAATTATGGAACGTGGACCCTTAAAAAAATATTCAAGATCTCAAAATGAAATTGACCTTAGAGAAAAATTAGATAAGATTTGATGACATCTTATATACGACCACGAGCTCACCAAAAATAATAAAATTAGCAATCAGTAGCAGGTACTCGGAACAGGTTCTCCTTGTATCCAACTTTTAAGTATTAAAAAATTGAAAACAAAATGTGTATATTTTGAAATTAGAGGAGATAGTTTCAATTCCTCAATAAGAATGGTGTTAGGATTTGTGGTTTTGACATGTTAGTTTTGAATGGATAAAATGTGCTATTAGAGTGTTAAAGTACGTGGCCTGCTCTAGAGCAAACGAGAAATGAGATATAGAAAGGGAGGGAGAGGGGCAAATGAGTGTGGAAAATAATGGCCATGGTCACCAGCACAATGGCCATGAGCGTGTTTGTGACATCAACCACCACAACCAGTCTCAGTTTCCCTCGCTATCGCTCTCGCTGTCACTCTCCAATTCAAAATAAAATCCATTTTCCACGTCGATTCGTTTCCAAATTAAACATTGATGCAGAGGACGAGGTTCAGAACCGGTAATTTTCTTTCTGAATCTCATAATAATTATTTTATTTTTTTCTGTTTTTTTTAAACAGTGAATAAACGATTCAGACCTTGTATTGTATTTGTAGCGTTTGGAATTGGAGGGGTTACTCTATTCGCTATCAACATTCTGGGAACAATGGCCCTGCGCTACTTCTAGTTCACGGTTTTGGAGCTAACAGGTACTATGTCTGCGGTCTGGATGGACATCATATGTTTATGTTTTATACCAAATCTAAATGTCTTCTGTTTGTTTCTGCACATATTTTGACTTTGTCAATTAGTTTGTTTATGCCACAATCTAGAGTTTACTTCGTTGCAGTGACCACTGGAGGAATAACATTTCAGTTCTTGCACAATCTCACCGGGTCTACTCCATTGATCTCATTGGATACGGATATTCAGATAAACCAAATCCTCGTCAAATAGGAGACCATTCCTTTTACACTTTCGAAACGTGGGCCTCTCAATTAAACGAGTTTTGTCTTGATGTCATAAAGGATGAAGCGTTCTTCATATGCAATTCCATTGGAGGTGAATTTTTTCAACTACTTTCCCTTCATAAAGTCATAATTAATCACCTCCTTGCTTTCGTGTTTCATATTGTTCTTTATTTTTGTACAGGAGTTGTTGGTCTTCAAGCAGCTGTGCTAGCACCAGACATTTGCCGGGGCATTATCCTTCTCAATATATCTCTGCGTATGCTTCATATAAAGAAGCAGCCTTGGTATGGAAAGCCTTTCATCAGATCATTCCAGAGATTGCTTAGGTAAAAGTGAAACTCAATTTTCTTTACCTGGACTTAAGATATTTCAAGCCTTGAGCAGAGTATTTACCCATATTATGATGTATTATGTTGTAGGGATACTGCTGTAGGAAAATTCTTCTATAAAACCGTTGCCACAAAAGAATCTGTAAGGAACATTCTTTGCCAGGTACTCCTCTTGCTGAACTTTCAATTTCATCTCTTTAAAAACTCATGCCTTGAACAAAGTAGGCTGGATAGAAAAACAAAAGGAAGTGTCTCGTACATTCCATCCTATTTTTCTTATTCTACACCCATGTTATTAGGGATGTATATGATCTATCACTGGAGCTGAAAGTGGCCAGCTCCAAGGTGGTATCATGCTTTGTAATCTGACAACTGAGGATGCTATAACCCACAACTTATGATTACATGTGAATTGCTTTGACAGTGCTATCATGATACCTCCAAGGTGACAGATGAGCTAGTGCAGATCATCCTTGGTCCAGGTCTGGAACCTGGAGCTGCAGAGGTCTTTCTTGAGTTCATTTGCTATTCAGGTGGTCCTCTTCCCGAGGAACTACTACCTCAAGTAAAGGTAAGCCTCCAAACACCAGTAGTTGAGGAAGTGGGAATAAAACAAGTGAATGTAAGTTTGAGAAGCCAAAATCCAACAAAGATATATTATGTTTAATTTTTCTTCTTTCAGTGCCCGGTTCTGATAGCATGGGGTGACAAGGATCCTTGGGAACCAATTGAGATTGGAAGAAATTATGAAAATTTCGATTCTGTTGAAGACTTCATTGTCCTTCCTAATGTTGGACATTGCCCCCAGGTTCTCTCTCTCTATTGCTTGGCCTTCTACATGTAATGTAAGAGTTCATTCGCATGAATAATCATTTTCCTCATGCCTTTCTTAAGTTAGTAACAACTTAAAGTAGACATATATTGCCAACATATTGACACTGTGACATGTTAAGAGTTGAAAACAAAGAGACCATAGCAGGAGAAAAATGGAGTTAGGAAGACAGAGAATGTCTATTTATACAAAGTGTTTAGAATATAATACATAGGAATATCGATCAATTTACCTAATTAATCTTAATTTCCACATTATTAATGACTCACCAATGACAGTTAGTTCAACTAATATTTACAACTATTTAAGTTTATTGGAAGCTATTAATTAGCATTAATATGTCATTGAGCTATGGAAGTTTCCTTTATTTCCTGCTTAACCAATTACATGTTTGGCTCTCACTATCTCCTCGAAGGCCTTGCCACATGCAATTATTTTGTCCTTACATTAGGATCTGTTCCAATATTAAATGGTGATATATCATTAAATATATAATGTTATCATGTTTTTGACAATCTTTTCACGTTATTAATTGTGCATTTCATGAAGGATGAGGCACCTCATCTTGTGAACCCACTTGTAGAGTCATTTGTGGCACGCCATGCTAAATCCTCATCCAGTACCTCAATTGTTAATTGATTCACCATCTGTCAGTTTGTTGACGCTGCTCCACTCATTGAAATTGTGTACATATATCCATTTGCTTCCTTTAAGATTGAATTTCATTTTTTGTTCTGTCTAAGCATTATGTCCTTGTATAGTTACAAATTATGGCCTGTTGATGTGAGACAATTTATCCAATATGATTGCCAACCTTAGAACCCTACAAAGTTTTGCACTAGTCTCCTGTTTCAATGACTAATATTTCTCAATCTAGAAATTTTTGCTAGTTTTATTTTATTGATTTATTTATCTTTGGATCATGGTCATCTGGATGGAAAAAATTGGTGTTATATTCACGGTCTCCATTTCTCGGGCATGCTTCAAGTTGCCCCCATTTCTAGTGTATGCATCCGGTGCAAGGAACTTTTCTTATGTTAAGAGATACATACGTTCCACTTTTATGTTATGGTATATTCTCAAGGCTTCACTACATATTGGAGATATTGTCAGAGATAGTGAGATTAAAGTGGTTGGCAGAACTAGTTAGCATTCTTCTATTATTGTGGCTTATTTATACCCATTCTCATTTATTTAATCAATTACCATTTACTGATTTTTTTCATTTTATTGCCTCTACAATTTTGGAGCTTGGTCATGTTTGTTAACATGGCATTACACAGATAATGTGATATCTATACCAAAGGGAGGAAATTTTTCAGCTCCGTTGTTCAGAAAATCCGATTACAAAACTTTCAGTTTCTGTATATTGTTCTAATTCATATGACACAATCACCTCTTCCATATTGGACTGATTTGGTGATATAGTAATGGATGGTTAGGATTGCTTTAGTGGTGAACCTTGTGACGATGGAATTTCAAAAGCAGTTTTTGACTACAATTAAGGATAGCGTCATGACATCGGGAGGTGGAAATCATTAATCACCATAGTAAGTGATTTTGCTTGTGTGGTGGCAATGAGTCATGTCAGGAAAGCATCATTTTCAGGTTATTCAGTGTCAACTGCATCGAATCTCGTTTGAAGAGGTCACTTCCCTTAAATGAGTTCTCATATAATAATTTCAACAATAACGATCATCTCAAAGTCAACAATGTCACCATCACGATTAATACTGTAAAATAAGGGTACGAAAAATCCTCATAGATTAAGGTAGTTAGTTCAATGATGCGGCTGCAGTCTTCAAATATGACAACTGAGGATGTTTACACTAAATAAAGTACATAGTTTGACAATAACGGCAACAAAAATCACAAAAGGAATCATAAACGAGAGAGTCACCTAGGGACTTGTTAGGAACTCAATCACTTGTAACATAATTTAGAACTTATGAGAAGAATAATGTAGAAAGCACCTCAGGGTCACAATTCATACTCTGTCCATACTAGTTTTGTTTCCATGCTAAATCTCCTTCATTTTACTCTACATGTTTAGGCTTTTTCTTTTGCTTTATTTTCGTTATATTGGTATCATTACCCCTGCATTGCCCTCAAAGTTGAAAGAAGGGATATAATGAGTGGGATAGCGATAAGGGTGTATTTTCACCGGTGTTGAGTTAGGCATGAGATATGATGATCGGGAGCTTGAGACGGGGCCCGAGGGGGTTGCAAGACCACTGGGAATGAGTGAAGGACACCGGCCACATCAAATGCCAAATTAGGAGGTAATTCTAATAATGCAGCAGGTATAGGAGGGTTAGCTAAATGCACATGTAGAGTGTACATTGCAGTGATGCTACACATAGAATGGAGGCATTTGAATTGTTGGAAATGTGTAACCAAATTGTCTTTGGCCAAAAAGGTGATAAATTTTTCTTTATAGTTGACCAAATGAGTCTCCAAAGTTCCTAACCAGTTATCATCCAAGACAAGTTCTTCAGATGCAATCGGGAGCACAAATTTTGAAATACACGAAGTTAGGCCTTGTAAATTCCCTTTCACAATGCAGTAACTCATCACTACCCACTTTTACATTGAATGGTGGAGTGTGACAAACGATAAGGTTTAAGGATGACGCAAGATGGGGATGGATAAAATTATTCAAGCTGTCACCATCCATCAAGATGCGAATATGTTGATCCTTCACTTGGCCAAATAATCGAATTGAGAGCTTCGTCGGAATACCAATACCTGCATTGTAAGATAAATGGTGTGTTTCCATCTCTCAAGGTTCGGGGTTCCGGGATGGTTGGAGTGAGCGGATTAGCTTCAGCAAGTTGTTCTTGGTCTAAAGGAAGCTCCTTCAAGGATTGAATGATGAAGTAATGCTTGGTAGCACAACGGTGAGACGGTGGAAACTTCTCATCACAAGTAAACACAAGTCGTTCACATGACGGAATTGAATTTCTACAGGTGTCAATTTGTAGAGGTGAGTGGGTTTTGGTGGATTCAGAAGTAATGGTTGGTTGGAGGGTGGCACGAATGGGGTGATTGTTATACGGTTGGGTTTTAGGGTTGGAGGCCAGGAAGTAGGTGGTGTATAAGGTGCCTGGGGTAAGTGGGTTCAAGAAGTAAATGGCAGAAAGTCTTCTTTGAATAACTTTGTCAGGGCCACCGCTTGAATGAAAGATGGAGGAGAGTGTGATTTCACTTCATGGTGCAATTTTGGGTGTAAACTTCTCACAAAACAGTCCAATAATAAAGCATCATCCATACCATAAGCTCTAGTGGCCAGATCAATTTTATATCAAGTTCGTTTGGCGCAGTTTCAAGACCTCCTCACAAGGATTATCAAATTGTTATGGGTGAAATTGTAGTTATATCGTTGTTGATAGGGATAACCAATCTGATGACGGTTCAGTTTTCTCTGGAAGCTAGAGCCATGCTAGAACCCTCCCTTCCGAATTGATAGCAACAAGATCTAACTTTTGGTCCTCTGACATACTATAAATTTTGAAGAAATGATCGGCATGGTTGATCCATTACATTACATTGTCACTGTCCCGCAAAATATGGAAAGTCCACCTTCATTTGTTGCGAAGGAGCGAAGCCAACCCCAACGGAGAGCCATGGTCGGGACGGAGAGAGTGTTTGAAGCATTGAGCAAGTTGTACCTGAATGGATGCTAATGTTTAGGTACGACCATCTGATTGTTCCGTGAGCTTGTTGATTGTAAACTACATAGTTTGCAATCGCATATGGTCTTCAATAAAAGCATCAAAAATACCATTGCAGTCTCCAAATATGATAACTAAGGATGTTCGCACTAAGTACAATATATAGTTTGACAACAAGAAAAACAAAAATCACAAAAGGAATCATAAGAAAAGAGATTCATCCAATGACTGTTTAGGAACTCAGCCACCTCTAATAGAATTTAGAGCATAAGAAAAGAATGTAGAAAGCAACTCAAGGAAATTGAGAAGAAGTCCAAAAAAGAATATGCTCACAATTCATATTGTTTGTATTCTAAATCTCCTTCATTATGTTACTCTAAACCATTAATTTTTTATGTGTCTAAGTTTTTTCTTTTGCTTTATTTTTATTCGATTAATATCATTATGTATTTTATTAGACAAAATTTTTTTAAGCTTAACTTTTATTTCAATCTCAATCAAAATCTTTATTCGCTTTATTGAAGGATATGTTGGTATTATTACCTTTGCCAATATCCCTATCATTGTTAAATTCATCTTTATCTTAGAGTTGTTTGTCTCCACATATTAATATGAAAATAAAATTTTCAACTTTTAATTCTAATAATTAATTAAAAGTTTTTTCGTGCATATATAAAAGAGTAATTAAATTAAATAAACAAATATTATAAACAAATAAATTTTCTCCACCACTTCAATTAATTTAATTCAATCAATCATTAATTAAGTTAAAATAATTAATTAAATTTTATTTAAAAAGTTGAATCCATTATTGAGTTATAATAATCTATTAAAATCAAATTTAGGAGTATTAAGAAATTTAATCGATTAACACTCAATTAAATTATTTCTAACATGTCAAACATTTAATCGGTAATTAAAATTACACAGTTCTAAAAAATCGAAAATTGGTTTCCGTCACAAAGGTGAAGTGAGTATTACTAGGTGCATTAAATTTAATCTTTTTATCAACTTGTTACCTTTTTTATTTTCCTCCACTTAGAATGTATCTTTTTTAATTTTGACCTGAATATTAATTCCTTAATACAAGAAAATGTAAATATTTGAATAAAATTACGTGAGTTAATAAGCATAGAAGTTGGGAGGAAATGGGCCAAAGGATTGGGCTGAGGAGAGAGGTTGGGCCAGAGGAGAATGATAGGAAAACCCTAGGAATAGGCAAGGGATATGAATTATGAGACGGGGCGGCGGAGGCACGTAGCAGAGGTGTTAAATGTTGTCAGGTTATTAGGTTAATAGGCTGAGGAAAGGAATGAAAAAGAGTTGGGTTTTGGTGTGGTAGAAGAAGATCAGGAGCAGGAGTGGAAAAAGGGATTGATTGCAGTTGCAGGCTGAAGAGGATAGGAGAGATGAGAGGAAGGAGCTATAGTCCTTCGCCTCCTCGTTACAGCAGAAGAGGCGGAGGGAGGAGTCCCAGCCCTAGAGGCCGCTACCCTCCCCGTCCCCGACAGCAAGATCTCCCTACCAGCCTTCTTGTTCGTAACCTTCGCCACGACTGCAGGCGCGTCTCTTTCCCTTTCTTTTCTATTTTTACCTTCTTTCTTGAATTCTAATTTCCGACCTAATCTTTGTTCCAATCAAACAACCAACGTTTTTCAGGCCCGAGGATCTTCGCAGACCTTTTGGTCAATTTGGTCCTCTCAAGGACATTTACCTGCCTAAGGATTACTACTCTGGGTGAGTCACTCCCCTTCTCTTCCTCCCTTTTCTCTCCTCCTCAGTCTTCTCTACTCTGCATCCGCTATCATCTTTAAAACAATACACACTTTCGATTAGGGTCTTTTATTTGAGACTGCTACTATTGTAATAGCCACCTTCTTAGGTTTAGCAGTGATTTAGAGTTTTGAAGACATCAATCAAATCAAGTAAGTAGAAGATGTTATTGGTAGTCAAGAGTTCAAGCTACTTCACTTTCATTACATTATGAAGATGTTCCAAGTCTTGAAGATTTTCCACTCATCTTTAAACTGACACAAAGGTCAGCAGCCTAGTGCTTGCCTGCTTTATTATCCATATCATTGGGGCCTATTTTCCTCCTAAACTGGGCACTTTTCTCATTACCAGTTTCCTATCAGTTTCCAACCATTACCAGTTATGATTGTGCCTTCGTATTTCCTTCTGTGTGCAGAGAACCTCGTGGATTTGGTTTCGTCCAATACGTGGATCCTGCTGATGCAGCCGATGCTAAATATCATATGGATGGTCAAATTCTTCTTGGTCGGGAGCTCACTGTTGTCTTTGCTGAGGAGAATAGAAAGAAGCCAACTGAGATGAGGTCAAGAGAGAGAAGGTGCTAAACTTTATTCTTTACCTACTTTTGTTGCTACTTATGAATTTTGCTGACTGAATTATGTCTGCAGTCTATCATAAGCTTATCCGAACTCTGATTAGGTTCTGTCAGCATGTAGATCTCATATGCTTATATTTATGAAGAAGCTTCATGAGGCTCTTCTACTTTGTTAAATACTCGTTTAAAGTCAACAACTGAATGAAATGCCCATCTGAAATTTGTTGTTTCGGAAATATTGCAAATTCGTTGGTGCTGCTGCCCTTTACCTTTTGGGGATTTTGAAGAAAATAAAACTGTTGTTTCCCTGTAATTCATCCCCACCAAACACATACTCTTAATCTGACTTACCATGTTTAGAAGTGATTTGACTTGGCCATTAAAATGCCCTTGTTTATTCTTATGTGCGTTTGGTGGAAGTGAAATTTTTACTTACATGGGAGTCTTAGGTTGTGACAATATATTCCCACTTTGGTTTACCTCTTAAAATTAACATTCCCGGTCAATCCCAAGAATGGGTTTTACTCAAGTTTCCCCCTAAAAATTTAATATTTACCTCTTAAAATTAACATTCCCGGTCAATCCCAAGAATGGTTTTTACTCAAGTTTCCCCCTAAAAGTTTAATATGGGGAGGTCGAAAAGTTAGAAAAAATGGAAAACGTACCATACTACTGTTGTTAAATAAATTAATGCGGTAACAGATTACAAATTTTAGAAAATATAACATATTACTCTCATTTCAAGAATTTTTTTGTGAATATTCACAGTAATATTTTGTATCGACTAAACATAATTTAGTCGTTCTTAGGAATCAATTATAACTGCATTCTTGACCCCTAAGATTCACGATTCTCAGGCATCATAATTTCTGGGTATAATTTTTGTGCTGTACCTAATGGTCCTTTGAGTTAAGCTTAATTCTTCTCTGCCTACTTTTCAATTTCAGCATATTGCAGCTAATATTTTTTCTCTCTTGGCAGGGGTCGATTTTATGACCGAAGGAGGTCTCCTCCTCGTTACTCTCGTTCACCCCGCTACTCACGATCTCCACCACCACGCCATAGATCTCGTTCTCGCAGTCGTGAATATTATTCCCCTCCTAAACGAACGGAGTATTCTAGGTATGTGGCCTGTACAGACTAATGGATGTAAAGTCACTTTTGCACTTGTCTGATACATGGCTTGTTTTGTAGATCTCCCTCCCCTGAGGATAGAAAGTACAGTCGAGAAAGATCATATTCGCAGCATAGTAGGGAGAGGTCATACTCACGCAGTCCACCTTATAATGGGGGCTCGAGGAGTCGTAGTCAGAGTCCTGCAAAGGGTCCAGGTCGGAGCAGAAGTCCAAGTCCGGACCGTGATGTTAGGGAACCAGCCCGTGGTAGGTCCCCCAGTCAGTGAAAAAGGGTAAAACAGATATGGCTTGAACATTAGATGCTGGATCTTGTCACAGTATTGGGCTCATAATTATGAAGTGGAGTTGGATTTTGATTTGTGGTTTTATAGATCAGAGATGTTTGTTGCTTGAACTAAACATCGTAGGTAAGTCGAGACCCTTTTTGATTTTGAATTTTATTAATATTTTTCGTCTAGTTTTTAGTTGGATGTTGATAATAGACATTGGTAATATTTTATATTTTTTTTTTGTCGGTTGTCATGAATTTGATGGTAAGTTTTGGATGTTGTTATTTAGTGATTGATTATCATAAAAATATGAACATGATTTGTAGACACTACAGTCTAATTTGCATGAAACCCTCGAACCCTCAAACCATGATACACCGATAATTGAATTTGTATCCGACATGTACTTGTATCGAATATCCTGGGATATTCTATCGATAGTTATCAATTAAGTATGTAATCTATAAAACATTAATATTTTTATCATAGTATAATTTTTTATTTTGAAAATCTCGAATAAATGTGATTTAATTTAGATTTATACAATTATAATTATATATTTGAAAAAGATATATTTTTGCACCGAAAGTTAGGTCGACACCTAAGGACCGAGTAATAAACCCAATTTCAGAAGATTGATATGATCGAGGACGGAGTTTACTCGACACAGTCTATCCGAAAGCGAATTCCTGTTAGGACAGGACAGACAGGAAGTGGTTCTTTTATTAAAATAACTGAGTACTATAAAACCTTTTTCTTTTATCAAAGTAACTGAGTACTATAAAACCTTTACTCTGGAACTTTCAAACTGACCTCCTTGTAAATATGACTCAATCATAGTGGACACTTTTAATTTCTCAAATATGGTTAACGATATTTTGGTATTCATACCAAAATTTATTTTGTAGTCAACTCTATTCTCAAATATAAACAAACTTTGAAAAAATGACAACAAATTTAATATATACCTCTATAATTTTAATTAAATATTACAATTTTAGTCAAAAAATGTTCTTAGTATTACATTACGGACTATGAATTATATAATCCGGAAGTCTAAAATCAGAATTTTATTACAATCCTGGTTATTGAAAAAAAAAATTAATTATATATAATATTATTACTTTTTTCTTAAATATATATATATATATATATATATAATAACATTTTTGTTAAAGAATAAATGAGTTATAGAGTATGAGATTTTTCTCGTTAGTGGAAGAAAATCTTGTGACTCTATGCTCTAATGACTTTGGGTATGTGAATGAGGTTTTAGAATTTGATAGGAAGAAGAAAAGATAGTTAAAAATGTCTTAATTAAATTATTTTAATTTTATTTTAATTGAATTTGAAAATGAAATCCAATATGAGTAAAGACTCTTCATTTATCTTAATTTCATTAATTGAATTTGAAATGAAACCAATCAATAAAGAGGAGTGAATGTTCAGACACTCTTCAACATACTAATCTAATAGACTCTTCATTACTCTTTAACATACCAATCTAAGAGACTCTTCGTTTAAAATGAGTGTAGGGGAGCATAATAGACTTTTTATTTAAAATGTGATTGAAACTTGAAATGAGAATAACATACATCTGAGAATACTATGTGGTGTTATAACAAAATCAAACTTTAATTACATTAAATGAAAGATTAGGTTTATCCAGATAAAGTTGAGGATTTAACTACCATGACTTGCAGATTACCTAATCCTAATCTTCAACTTATTACCTAATCCTAATTCTCAATTTATTATAATTTCAAAAATAAATTGTAGATTGGATAATTTGCCATTTATTCCAAAATTTGAATATATGACAGGTTATACAATCTGCAACGACGAACAACACAGAAAAAAAATAAAAACAGTTATAGAAGTGAAAGAAGATGTAGGAAGAAATTATGGAGGTGCAAGAAGAACCCGTAACCTTTTACATTCCTTGGTCTAACCTTTTGTCCTCTAATAAAACCCTTATATTTTTAACTTCTTAAAAAAATTTACCTGTAATAAATTGTCTTTACATAAATTTACACTGACTAAACAATTTTTATATTTAATAATTGAAACTTATAAACTTCTCGTATTTTCACCTTTATTTTCACTTTCCTAACATTTTTCTAATATCACCTAAATGACCAACAAATATTCCATATATTTAAAAGAATGCAATATAATAATATTTGTCTTTTAAACAAATAATTTTATTTTGAAACAACACAAAAATCCATGTTTGTATTATGTACACATAATAGCGGACAACTAGGTATTTAATGATACTATTAACAAAGTTCACAAAAAAAAATTAACATACCTATATTATTGTATACAAACTGGTAATTCTTTTTCTTATTATGTTAAAAACAATTCTGATATTGTACGTAAAAAAATTATTTGTCCAAAATGATGATTTAATTTGTGTATTAAGCTATTTAACAAATATTTGTATACATTATGTTTACTTAATTTATAATTTTATATTAAATAAAAGTGTTTATCACCATTTAACAACTCAAATTACATACATATATATTATTTTAAAATTTTATTTTTACTTAACTTACATATTTTATTTAACATTATGCCTTTTATATTAAATTTGTAAAAAAATCGTGAGAGTAAGGCCTGTAATTAAAATCCATTTAATTGGTAGACTAAACGATTGGGTAATTAAAACGAACTAAAAGTTTAAGGCCCACTGACCCACAAAATAAAACTCAAATACTCATTCATATAGAGTATTAATAAGTGATTAAATTTAAATGATTAATTAAAATGAAAAATATGATAAATTTACTTGCAATTCTTTTAAGTTTTTGAAAGTAGAGTTGAAGGAAATAAAATAGTGATTTAATTTAGTAATAGAAAAGGGTAAAATAGATTAAGATTAGGGTATATTGTTTGGTGTTGTCTTCTCAAAAGAGGGGCGATCGGGTAGTGACCCTGTCTGGACTGGAACCGAACCAAACCAAACGTTGCACGTCTCTCGTCAGAGGCATTCTCACAGCACAGACCACGCAGTTACTCTTCATCTTCATCTTCCTCTTCCTCTCCATTCCCTTCTGTCTGTTATTGAATTTATCTCTCTCTCTCTCTCTCTCTCTCTCTCTATTCTCACTAACCACTCGCCTTTACTCACCTACCCAAGCTTCCACCCCTTTTCGACTCCCTTCCACTCACTCGCAGGTACTTCCTTTCTAGTATTATTTATTTTTTTACGATTCATCGATTCATAATTTCTTTCTATCACACTATCTTTATCCTCCCATAATTTCGATCTGATGCTTCCAACTTCTGCATCTCTACATTATTCCACTCGCCATTTTCTTCATTTATCAATAGGGACCCATCAATGTATCCCAATTTGTTTCTCTATATATCTTAGTAAATTTATTTCACTTATATCTGAATCCGGCCTTCACCCCTCTTATCTTCAATTAAATTCTTTCTGGGTTTTGCATGCTCCTAAACCTAAATATTTGCATTACATTAGTTTGCTGTCTTCGCGTATATAGCACACTTGAAATTCTCTATTTTTGTGGTCCCCTTTTGTACTTTTTCCACCGAATGTATTTGCATGTGAACAACGGGTATCATATGTTGTTATTACAGGGACTGGATATCTGTTTTCCTGTATGTTGTATGCTGGCCGAGCTCATTGGTTTGTTTTGGATTACAGGAACTGATGGGGAAGAAAGTCAGAAGGAAGAGTCGAGGTTCTGCCAAGGAGAAGGGGGTTGCTACCCATTTGCCAAAGAATGTTACAGAATCAACCAACCCGACTGTTGAGTCTGTTGATGAGGGCGTTTTGGGTGCAAAAGAGACAACTTTTTGCCCTCATTTCGCAAAAGGTGTTAATTTAAGCAGATTGTCCACCAAGATTGAGTCTTGTGGATCCATAAGGTGTGAAGATTGTAGGGAAGGTGCGACTGATAGAAGGAGTGGTAAAGGAAAAGGTAAACATGGGAAGAAGAAAGGTGGTGCATCACTAGATTCAAAATCCGAGTCAAAGTCTATATGGGTTTGTTTGGAGTGTGGTCAGTATACCTGTGGAGGCGTGGGGCTACCAATAACCCCTCACTGTCATGTTGTAGGGCATGTGAGGAAAACCCGGCACCCTTTGGTGGTTCATTTTGATAAGCCTCAACTATGTTGGTGTTTTCCTTGCAACATGCTTATTCAAGCTGATAATATTGAAAAAACTGATGAATCGAATCATCTTCTATCTGATGTTGTGAAATTGTTGAAAGGACGATCACAAGAAAAATCTTCAGTGGATATTGAAGACGTTTCCGCTGGGGAGAGCAGTATTACGTCGGATATTAAGTCCAGAGCTCTGTTCACAAATGATTCGACTGTACAAGGTGGTTATGTTGTTAGAGGTATGCTTAATCTGGGGAATACTTGCTTCTTCAATTCAGTCATGCAAAATCTGCTGGCCATGAATAGATTGCGGGACAACTTTCTAAAGTTAGATGCTCCAGTCGGGCCACTTACTAGTTCCTTGAAGAAGCTTTTCACTGAAACAAACCCTGTATCAGGATTGAAAAATGTTATAAATCCTAGATCCTTTTTTGGCTGTGTCTGTTCTAAGTCTCCCCAATTTCGAGGATATCAGCAGCATGACAGTCACGAATTGCTCCGTTGTTTACTCGATGGGTTAAGTACTGAAGAACTGGCTGGAAGAAAGCAGAATGGTTCTCCAAAGAGAGATGGGACCTCTTCCAATACGTTAGTTGATACTTTATTTGGGGGTAAGATATCAAGTACTGTATGTTGCATAGAATGTGGGCATTTCTCAACAGTGTATGAACCTTTTTTAGATCTTTCACTTTCTGTTCCAACTAAGAAACCTCCTCTTCGGAAAGCCCAACAAGTACCTCGAACCAAAAAAGGTAAACTTCCAGCAAAAAAAGGTGGAAAGACTCGAATCAAAGCTAACAGGGACACTGATCCCATACCCGTTCAAACTCTATCAAACCAATTATCTAGCCACCAATCATATTGCCCTGATCAGTCTGCTGCCGGAGAGATGGGGACTTGTACTGGTGATTCTACATTATTAGGTTCTGAACAAATAAACAGCGTGGCTGATAAGGAGTTGTCTTCGCCTAATTTGGTTATTGCTGGAGAGCCTCAACGTGAGCAAGTGCTTGACAATGGTGCAATGAAAACATCAGAAGATTTTACATGGTTGGATTATGTGGAAGCTGGAACATTGATAGATGAGTGTGATTTTATTTCTCAAAAGGAGGATGCTCCAGAGGTACAGGATACTGAGAGCAAAGCTGAATGTTTAAATGAATTTCAAGGACAGGTCAGCAGTGAATCCAATGGTCCTGTTTGTTTCCCTAAGGATGATCAGAACCTAAGACCCGAATTTTCTTCAGCAAATGGATGGGAAGATGAGGTTCCATTACAAGTTCAAGATTCTGAAGTGCTGTTACTTCCGTACAAAGAAGAAAGTTCCTCGTCTGCTGAGATCATAGGAGGAGATGCCGAGGCCTCCTCGTCAGTTTTGGGTGGTCGTCCAGGAGAATTGGAGTTTGATGGCTTTGGTGACTTATTCAACGAGCCTGAAGTTGTTGCTGGGCCTGCTCCCAGACCATCTTCATGTAGTGAGGTAGTGGAAACTAGTTTTATCATTGGAAGTAATAGTGAGTCTGATCCAGATGAAGTAGATGACACAGATTCCCCTGTCTCTGTAGAGAGTTGCTTGGCACATTTTGTAAAACCCGAGCTTCTCTCGGATGAAAATGCTTGGCATTGTGAGAACTGTTCAAAAGTTCTCCGTCAAAAGATGGAAGAAGAAAAGCAGGCAAGAGCTGTATCTCATGGAAATGAGTCTGGAATTCATGATGAACCATGGCATGCAGTTAATTCTTGTTCTGTTAATTTTAGAACCAATGGAAATGGGAGCATAAAAAATGACCAAAACATAGAAAGTTTAGTCTCACGGGATAAACATGACACAAAGCTTGAAAATGGTCAAAAGGATGAGCTTAGTTTAGTCCTTAATGAAAGGGATAATGGGGAATTTGAAATGAAAGATACTCCTAATGATGAGTTACAGTCTTCAAGGTTTCATAATGCTTGCAATGAAGAAAGCTGCAGTCATCTAGCTGCTGATTCTTGTGCTGCAGAAAATGTCCAAAAAGATTCTCCGATGATAGATAATGATAACAATGACTCGGAGGATGCTGACTCGAAAAGTGTGAAAGTGAAGAGGGATGCAACCAAGAGGTTCCTCATATATAAAGCTCCGCCTATCTTGACCATTCATTTGAAGAGATTCAGCCAAGATGCCCGTGGTCGCTTAAGTAAATTAAATGGCCATGTTAATTTCAGAGAAAAAATGGATATTAGACCATATATTGATCCCAGGTAATTTGTTACTTTTCTAGATATTGTTTGAAGTTTGAACAATTAATAAGTGCCCAATTCTACCCCTTCAGAATGGCATATCAGCATGTTGGACACTATTCAGTACTCGCACTTTTTCGACCTGCCTTGAGCATGTGTCAAATACCTCTTTACATGTCGCAATGAAAAACTAATTTATTTTCGGCTCAGAGGCTTCTTGGACACTGGCTACAGAGCACCCAAGCCAACACCTTCTCTTGACTAGACCCTTACAAACTTATATACCTCTTGGACACTGGCCAAGAGAGTGAGCCGAGCGAAGTTCTACTATTGACTAGACACATTATACGCTCCTATAAAATAATACTATACATATTAAACAGTTATTTAGAAATTGAAATCATTTAAAATATTATGATTCATGAAGCACAAAACCCTTTCTTCCAATAAGTATACTTGTACCCAAAACCTTGCTGTTGTCTTGGTTGTAAGTAGTTGCTCTACCTCATCGTGGTGGTTGATGTTGTCCTTCACCATTGGTTGTTGTTGCCAAATGTGTCTTCGGCATCTGTTATTGGTGATGCTTCTCCACTATCGTGGTCGTCAGCGTCTAGTTTTTTAGGTCCTTTGCCCTCATGCAGTTTAATCCGTCTTTAAGAATTTTTTTTGTAATGGTAATTATCATATGAAAATTGTAAGGCTTTTAAACTATTATAAGAAGGGGAGCATATATATTGCATCCCAGTGTTCTATACTTTGAAAATTAGCATTATCTATTGGAATCAATGTTTCATAGATGTGTCTACGTGTTTTCATTTATTTTACGTTTACCCCATTATTTCATTTTTTTTCTTTTAGTGTTGTGAATTGTCTTTTTAATTTTAGCGCAAGAAATATTCTGGTGACAATTTCACATCATTTCAATTGCTTACAGTTTGGATTTGTGAATGCAGTTTTGATTGGAAGTCTAGTTTTTGGTTTTGTTTAGTACTTTACTGATCTACTGGCTTGTAATTCACTCCCAATTGTATTAAAGCAGGTGCATAATTGAAGAGAAGTATGAATACCAATTGGTTGGTTTAGTGGAGCATTCGGGAACTATGAGAGGGGGTCACTATGTTGCCTATGTGAGAGGGGGGCACAGGAACAGTGGGAAAGAGAATGAGGGTTCCACATGGTATCAGGCAAGTGATGCATATGTGCGTGAAGTTTCCCTTGATGAAGTTCTTCGGTGTGAGGCATACATTTTATTCTACGAAAAAGCTTGAGTGGAACGCTTCTATTTGACAAGAATTTATATTCTAGATAGATACAGAGGTTTACTAAATTTAGGAGGAGGGGAGATAAATTATTTCTGGTGAGTGTAAAAGAAGTTAGAGGATATTGTATACCATTTTTTAGACATGTGATGAGATGTTGAATGTACAATGCGATGTCATACAATCAAAATTCAAAAACTTTCTTTTGGTGCCCAGTGTCAAAGCAAATTTCAGATATTGCCTTACCTTTCTCCCCGTGCCTTCTGTTCAATAGTTAAGTCTTTAATTTAGAGCAAATTTCTTTTCGATATTTTTGCCGTTTTTATTTTTTTTTTCTTTATTGAAGTTGTGCTCGAAAACACAATTTTATAATCGTGCTTTCAAGAATGATTTTGTTTTTCTTTTATTGACTTGTTTTTTCTAAAATCTTATTTACAAATAGTTTTTTTTTTTTTAAATTTTGTTGCACAAGGGTGTATTTAAGAATAACATGGGGCGCATTATTTTACTCTTTTTATCATATTTTGGAGGGACAAGTTTATTTTCTGGCAATTGCTTCTTGGACCTCCCCAGTTGCTACCTGCATATTTTATACCACAATTGTCCTTGTCAGAAATGGAAAAGGTAAAATTGTTGTAACTGCATTTTCTGGCGATGGCGGCAGTGTCAGGAGTGGAAGAAAAGGTTGACTTACAGCATTTTGAGGTAATTGGGTTTATGTTTGGGTGCTTTAATAGTTATTGTAGGAGTATAGAGGGATTGCTGAAATAGGTTGGAAAGGATTTCGTTATGGAAAACGAAATCCGTAAAAGACTACGGGATGAAAAATTGGGTGAGAAATTGTCTTACGGAACACCATTTTCATAATGGTGAAAGGATGGGAAAAATGCTTATGGAAAAGCATTTCCATAGTAGGTTCGAAGTGGGAAAGTGACTTACGGATAAGGTTTTCCGTAAGACAGGGTTTCAATAATACAAAACCTTCTTACGGAAAATGTTTTTCATAATACAAAACTCTTTTATGGAAAATATTTTTCATAATACAAAAACCTCTTACCGAAAACATTTTTCATAATATAAAACTCTTACGAAACACGTTTTTCATAATACAAAACCTATTACGGATAATGTTTTTCATAATACAAAACCCTCTTATAAAAAATATTTTCTATAATATAAAAACTTTATACGAAAAATATTTTTCGTAAGAGATTTCACATCAATCTCTTTCGGAAAATATTTTCCGGAATACCCTAACATCTTTTGTCTTCATTAACAAGACTATAAATGTTTATTCACATATTATGATAGGGTGCAGGAAACAAATGTGGGGTGCAGGAAGTAATTGTCTTGTTTTACTATATAGCAATGTGGGCTGACGGAATTAGTGGCTTGAAAGTTGAAGTCCAGAAAGAAATAATGACATAGTCACCATCATTTCCAAAACACAATTGTTTCCTTATCATGCTTTCTAAGGGTGAGTTTTATTTTTCTTTTTTAATGATCAATTTTTTTTTTCTAAAATCTTTACAAGTAAGTTTTTTTCTTTTTAATTTTTGTCGTACAAGGATATATTTAGGAATAACATGAAATGTATTTTCTACTCTTTTTATCACATTTTAGAGAGACAAGTCTATTCTAGTATATGGACTTGATGAGTTTTGCAACTTAAGTTATATATAGACTTGATGAGTACTGCAACTTAAGTTAAAAGAATGACCCGCTTGAAAGTTGAAGTCTACGAAGAAGTATTAATGAGTCTTGCAACTCTGGGCTGAAGGAATGACGGGCTTAAAAGTTGAAGTACACAAAGAAGTAATGGCATAGTCACCATCATCACTAATAAACAATTTTTCTTCAGCTCAATTTTACAATAAGAAATTTTCCTTATAGAGTTGATGTTTATAATTTTCTTCTTTATCTTCAAAACTTGATATACCAAATACCACTATATTTTAACCGTACCTATTCTTGTTGCACCTTTCTTCTAATCTTTTAATGGATAGTAGAACTCATTTGATGCGGATACTATTTATTTCAAAGGTAATATTTATTTTACAATTTTTTAGATTTTGATGGATGGAAGAAATTCTCACAATTCTATACAATATTACATTACTCATCATCTCAATCTTTCTATTGAACCACATTCAAGTTTATGTGATGTGAAGAGTGGAAAAATATTCATATTGCTAAATACACTCCATATATTACTAAATAGATCTTCCTACAACAAAATTTCTTTAAAAAAAATAGAAAACATGCGTGTAAGTACAATTTTACAAAAATAAAAAATATAAAAATTGTGTTTAATTCAATGAAAAAAAAATAAAAGATTATGTTTCCAAATGAGTGTAAATGTACATTATAAGTTTTACGAATTTTATTTTTTTCTAAATAGGATTAGTGTAATATTGTTCAAATGGATTTACTCGTGTCTTTATTCAAAAAAACTCTCTTAGATTTGGATATCAAAATGAAATTTAGACGATAAATAACGTCATAGATTATTATTAGTTTATCATTTGTGTGGTTAACTAAATCTGTAATATAGTTAATTTATTTGTCTAAAAAGTGATTAAATATATTAGTCACATTAGTTTATTAGAATATCTAAACTAATAATTAACTGTCTCAAAAGTATGTAAGTGATAATCAAGTGGAATTAGGTAGAAGGTGATAATTATTGGATCTTCACTTGAAAAAAAAAACTCTGATTTATTAAGAACTTATATTTTATTTAATATATTTTTTCAGCTTATGGGTAAAATATTTTTTTAAATCAGGCAATTGGTTTCATTCAATTTTATCTATTTTTTTTCTTTTGATTTAATTATGTCACAATTTCCAATATTTAATACCAAAATAATATAAAATTTTATTTATAATAATGAAAGACATACTTAAACTTCAAACTATTATAGGTCTATTTAGATAATTTATTTCATGAACATTTACAAAAGAGAAAAAATAACAAGAAAGTTTGAAACGAATCTCACTACAAGAGTAATTTATACATAAGTTAATTTGTACAATTTTTATCATATAATTTTTTATTGTTTTAATTTTGTGAATAAAATTAGTTTTAGATGATAAAACATTTTTTATCCTTATTTTTTCTCTTCTGGAATTACCTATACACAAGTTTTTCTAATGGAGGAGTTGTTTGTTTGCATGAGAACATAACTCATGAATTATAACAATTTTTATGCTATTTATCTATTAATTTATATAAATACTTTTTCTCTTATAGTGATTTTGTATCTTTCGTTAAACTAACAAAGTCCAGAAAAAATATTGATGTGTAAAGTAAATATTTTATTTCAAAATGTATAATAAAATAATTCTCCCAACAAGTCATACAGAAATTGCTAGTATTACATCCTCAGTAAAAAAGAAAAATGCTGATTAGAATTTAAAGGTTAGTCTTGGCCTTGATACCCAACTACTACTTTAGCCTTATTATAGTCAAACCATGGTAGATGTAACTTCATATATATATATAACACCTTTTTGAATAATTTTCTTCCTAATCGCGTTTAGAAAATAAATGAAATCAGTTTATTCATAAAAAATAATAAATGAATAAAGTTATAAAATCTTTCTCACATAGTTTTTCTAAGTTTTATTCATAGTTCATATTTTCCTTCTCACATTATAATTAACCAAGCTATTTATGTTAAATAACATTAAATTAAAAACCTAATAAACAAATAATAAATATGAGGATTAAAATTTAATCTTTATAAATTTTTAATTGCGGTTTTGATTATCTAAATTATTAAAATTAAATAATTTTGATCTACCATTAATATATCAATTAATTGTTAAGAGAAAAATCTTAACATCATGAAGTTAATGATCAAATCTTTAAATGAGTAATTACAATTATTATCATTTTATGTAAGTAATCAGATAATGTATTAATAATTGCTCGAATTTACTTATTTTTAAAACTCAAAAATTAAACCTGCAATTAAAATTTTACAAAATTAATATTGTACATTCACAAAAATTATAAGGATTAAAATAAATTTAAAGCTTAAATATGATAATATTATACTTAGAATAAACATTGAATTAGATTATAACAAATAAGTGAACAGAAACAAGAAATAAGGTTGCTAGAATTAAAAAAAGAAAAATAAATAAATAATTATCAATATTATTGTTATTATTATTTAGTATTCTAATATTTATATTTTCATTATAATAAAAATATTACTAAAATATTATTAACATAAATGATTATGTTAATGATATAATCAATTATATAATAATCGATCAAGTAAATGAATATATTTACTTTGCATAAATTATTATCATATAATTATGTCTCTAACATAAATAAACATAACCAATTATGTTTTTTTTAGAAAAAAACTATCTTATTTTTTTGTAGAAAGTTTTATTGAAGTATTTATGTTTTATACTCTTTTATTTATTATTTTTCATTTTATGTATTTGTTTCTGTTTTGTGTTCTTCAAATTCCCATGCCTGAAAACAGAGGTCAGTCTCGACTTGATGCACGATTTAACCTTAATTTGTCTTCTCGCCACCACTCTCGTTTTCCTATTTTTGTTGCTGCATCATCAGTTTCCCCTACTGTCAAGTCTTCAACTTCCATTGTCCAAACTTCCTCATCACATAAACACTTTAGCCATATGGGTGAAGAAACTCAACTATTACTCATGCTTTGTCAACTCAACTCCATGGAAGCAACAAAATACTCTAACTCTAAAACTCCCAGCAAGAGCCATGATGGACACGTGATTACTGTGCTCTGTATTGATGGTGGAACACTGACAAAATTTGTAATAGTAGTTCAACTTCTTGATGAACATTCAAAATTTAAAGAAGCTCCTATGTAAGATAATTCACAAAACATTATGGTTTAGAAAAAGTAGAACATAAATGAATTAAAAGAAAAATAATATTAATATATCAATTGAGATTATTATAATAATTAATAGATAAATTGATAAAGTTCATATAAAATTAATAATATTATAATTTATGACAAATTTTATATTTACGTCTCTGCTATTTAGTTGTTTTTGACTTGTACGTTTCTTGTTTATAATTTTTTGTATTTAAGTATTTTGTTATACTCTTTTAAAAAAAAATCCATTCAAAATTGTCTCTGCTATTTTGTTTACTGTCTTTTAAGTTTCTATATTTAGCTTAATTTTATTACCTTATAATTTACAAAAATTTTCAGACATCTTAAAAGTTTATTAGAGACATAATCCTAATAATGGTGTTAACTTTTACATATACAATGAAACTTTGAAAAACCCAATATAAATTTAACCAAGTAAACATTTTGATTAAAATTAATAATTAAATATATGACTATAAGTGTTTGTTGGAGTATATTATGAAGAGAAGAGAAGAGAAGAGAAGAGAAGAAAGAAGATGTAAATAAGACAGTAGCAGACAGTAGCAGACAGTAGCGAGGTTTATTCGGTGTGCAAAATGGATGATAGATGCATAGATAGGATAGGATGTGTTTTATTTTGATAGATAATAAAGCAGTTTGTTTGAGTGGGAAAGTGCATCAGTAGAAAGCCAAAATGACAGACTGCACAGCGTGAATGGGTTTGACAGTGTAAGAGCTGAAGCCTGCCATTTTGATAACATATTCCCACTCTCCCAGGGTTCGCTCTTTCCCAAAGTTAGTGTGCGCCATCATTACCATGTCCAGCATCAGTCCTACGTCCTCCAGCCCCCGCTGCCTCCTTCCTCCTCCTCCTCCTTCTTCTTCTTTTTCTTCAATCACAGCCTCCACGATGATCACCCTCCCTTTTTCCTTTGAGATCGCTTCCCTACACTTCTTCAATATTTCGATGCACTCTTCGTCCGACCAGTCGTGCAAAACCCACTGCATTTCTTTCTATTATTGCCATAATACATACATACATACATAACTATAAACGCAAAGAGGAGGTGGGTGCAGAAACCTACCATGATAAAAGCAGCATCGGCTTCAGGAACACTCTCAAACATGTCTCCTGCCACGTGTTCCACTCCATCCGACTGAGGGGCCTGGCCAATCACATGGGGAAGATCGAAATTGATGCCTCGAATGGAAGGGAGAGCCTGAACCAGGATGCGCATGGCGGTGCCGTTTCCCCCACCCACGTCCACCACGGACTGAACACCGTCAAATGCCTCGCCACAAGTTTCGATGATGACAGGCAAAACAAGCTTCGCATCGCATGCCATGGCTTCGTTGATAAGGTTGCTGTGGTCGAGATTTGCGGCAGCATAGCGCCACACGTCTTCGCCGTGAGCGTTTTGAAATGAGGGACGGCCATTGGCCATGACGCGAGCGCTTAGACTGTGCCAAGGTGCCAGCATTACTGGACTACTCTCCAGCAAAAGCAAAGCGGCCATGCTGTGTTGGCCCTCTCTCATCAAACGCCGAGACAGAGGTGTCTGTGAATACCCAATATTGCTGCCGCCCACTGGTACGGCTTTGAATATCTTTCTGTGCACCAGGAACCTCGTTATGCGTTTGAGAAGAGAAGGATCACACCCTAGCGCTGATGATATCTCCGACACTGTCATTGCCCTTCCATGCTTTTCTATGGCTTCAGCTATGCCAAGTTCTATCGCACATTTCACCACTGCCATTTCCACAAATCCAAATATGTACTTCCATATCTCCACTGAGGCTTCCGCTTCTTCTTCCTCTTCCACCTTCTCCCTTGACAACACTCCCTCTCTCTCTATCTCTCCCATCCCTCTCTCCTCTTCTCTCCACTAACCCCCACACATTCATTTATACATTTTAAACACCACTTCATTCCAGCATTCCGTGGGATCGGATTATTTATGACTAGTGCCCTAAATTCAATTAATTTAAGTAAATGTAAATGGGGTTTGGTTTGGTTCAATTATTTTACCTTTGCGCGCCACAACCGCCACCATGCGAGTCCCCCACAAATGGGGCCCCAGCTATTCACCTACACCTGAGCAGATCTGGAAAATCTAGTCTTTCTCGGGAAACACGACTTCCACTTCCTGGCAAGATTCCTGTTAACATCCAACCTTTTATGATTCCAAACAAAGCAAGTTTCTGCTCAAACTTTAGACTCTAAAGTAATGGATAGGATAGAGATATATCCATATACTAAATATGTAATATGAAAACTCTAGAATAATATAATAAATCTTAATAAGAGTAATTAGATTCGAAATAATAGTTAATAACAAAATATCACATGAGACAAAAATAAGAGATGTAATTTATGTTAACAAAAAAATTATAAAGTTTAAGAAAATATTTAACTACCGATAAAACCTATGAAAAAATAGACATTTGGTTAAAAAAATCATTATATATCTCTTGGTTAGAACCATTTTTAGTTTTATAAAAATCATATTTATATACACAACTTATTTTTCATTTACTTAAATTTATTTTTAGTAAAAAAGTACCTCAATTAATTTATAAAAGATCACTAAAGATTTTAAATTTATAAAAAAATAAAAATAAATAAACTATCTCTTATTTGCATATTAACATTAACTTATTGTTTGATAAACACATGATAAATATAAATACATGTTTAATTATCTCAATCATTGACAAAATTAAAATTTTAATAATAAGATTATGATTTTTTTATTATACTAAAAAGTAAAGTATACCGATAATTATTATATTTAATATTGTTTTTTTTATTTTACTAAAGTTATATATTATAAATATAATTTATGACTTTATCAAAAAAATCGTGTTTTGTAAATATGATTTTTATTTTATGTTGAAGTTGTGTTTCTTAATCTTTTTACATAAGACATATTTTTTATTATAAAAAATTAAAATCATGTTAAAAATGTATAACTTCAGTGAAATAATAAAGAATATACCAAATGAAACTGTGTAGATTAATGACAACTTCTACTTGATATAAAATATATTTTATGAATCATGACTTTTTTTTTGTTACAAAGTCATACTTTTCTTTTTGCATTCTAATAATTTCTTTTAATAAATTACTTCATAATAATAAGCTTTTGGTAAGATTACTCATGTCTGTGATGATAAAGTTGTGATGGTCTTACAATTTTTATGCTTATACTAATCAAGAAAATGTGTTCCATAAATTTTTTATGTCATTAAATGTATTTTGATTTTTTTATTCGTCACAATTATTGATATATTATGTATGGTCCAAACTGTATGGTTGAGACCATCTACACGATATTAAGTCAAGATTACTTCGATATATCTCGTTAATGGCGATAAATATTTATTAAAACCCTCTATATAATAATATTAGAAACGGTGTTAAAAGATATAACGAAAATGTGACACGAGAAAATAATTTAAAATAAAACTAATCCTAAAATAACATAATAAATTAGCCATAATATAAGATTAATACTAGATTAATTATAATATTTATAATTTAAATCTGTAAATAGATTGAGTTGAGAAGGGTAAACATTATCTTTTAAATATTTATGACTTAAACCACCTAAAAATTAACTTGAGTTCAAAAAATCTTGTACATGTATACTTCCATTAATCTATAACAAAGACGAAACCATTGAAATGATGAGAACATACCAAAATGATTTAGAGACTGCAGTTGAAAACTAACGAATAGACCTATCCAACTCATACAAAAAAATTAGTATTAAAGTAATTAAAAATTTCCTGAATAATATTAAAAACTGAGTATTCTTATAAAATTAATTTATATTATTTCTAACCTTTATACCGACATATCATAGATTAATAGTTCAATAAATTCAGCATGTAAGGTAAACTTTAGGGGTGGGGGTTTGGTTTGATTGAGTAAAAGTGGAGGGCTTGGTTTGATGAGTGATGTGACTGGTGTTTCTTCTATATATTTACATGTGGTAGAGTAGGCCATATATTTATTACATTATATATTCGTAAAGGGGCGCTGTTACGGTTGCATTTTATTATAGATAAATGAATTTTAAATATTTATTAAAAATAATTTATCTTTTTCAAATTTAACAATTAAGTCAATTATTTAATTTTCATTCTAAGATTTGTTTACTTTTAAATATTTGGAAAATAATTTTACTAAATTGTAATGTTATTTTAAAGCAATATATACGTTTAGATCACAGTGCAAAGTATCTACATGATTATCTATAATTAAGTTAGTGAAGAAAACATCACTCACAACTTTTAAGGGAATGTTTAGCATAACAAAAAATATTTTTCTGAAAAATATTTTATCTTTATTTCTTAAAAGGTTAATATTTATTACAAAAATATTTTCACAAAAAAACAGAATCTAAGAAAAAATTTAATTTATTTTCTATGATACTATAAATATTCATAATATTTATTTATTTTAGTGCAATATTACAGTAGAAATACCAATTAAACTCTTATTAGCTTATTTAATACAGTATATTGTGTTCTTTATCAAAACTATTGTATAATAAATAAAGGTATTTAAAATTTTAATAATAAAGTTTTATAAAATATATCTAATGACTTTATTTCCTGAAAAGACATGTTTGCAAAAAAAATTATTCATAAAAAGTTCTATTAAAAATAAATATAAAAAATTATTCTTTAGAATATTTTTTATGTTTTGCCAGTTTTTTAACCTAAAATTCGAAGTAGCTTTTTTTTAATAAAAATTCAAAACCCTGTTCCACTTAGATCGTCAACTTATTGATAACTAATATATAGATATGTGAATACATTCGTATTGAATATGTTACAATTGATACATGTAATTTTCATTTGTATAATTATTTTTGGAATATTTAATTTAAGCAATAAATTCAATCAATCAATATTGCTCAATGAATAAACGTGTTTTAAAGAATTCTGAAAGTTTAGATACATTTTTCCCCTGTTTACTCAAATTTGGAGCCTTAAAGGCAAAGACTTCACACTTGTTTTATAAAAATGAAAGATCCATACTTTTCAGGAGGAAAACAAAAGTGGCATGATTGTAATGTAATTATTGGTTCGTTGTAAAATTGACTTTATAATTTAATATTTTATAATGAATCTGAAAAGTTACTCTGTGAAATAAAAAAATTAAAGTTCCAACTAATATTTCCGCATTAACATTATAAAAGAATAGTTTTCTATGATAAAGGTCGATTGCCAAAATTAACAAATGAAAATGCACTGACCTTTAAATTTTAATGGCAGACAATACAGATACGCGATGATTTGCCACAAATTACTGTTTAATATATATAATTCAAGTTCAATTACTTTACTGACTTGAGAAAATGGATGAGCAGACTTGATATTTCATGAAAAACGATTTATGAAAGTTGTTTATGGAATATTTCTTTTATTTTTATATTTCGAAAAGTAATTTTTATGATGTTAAAAAATAAAAATATATTCTAAAAATTACAGAATATAAAAATAAATGAGTGTAATATACAGTTACTTTCCAGAATATTAAAACCTAAAAGAGTGTGCTAGAATAATGATAATATTTCATTCAATAAAATTGGAAAGACAAAAATAAATAAATAAATAATTCAACGTACGTACTTAGTGTTTTGGATCTTCTGCTTTTATTTTTTTTAGTAAAATGGAGTGTTAAAATCTGATAAGATGTTATAAGATAAAATTCTAAGATATTTTATTAACATGAGAAAAAAAATAAGAAAACGTGAAGAGAATCTTTGAAGGCTGCTTCTAGAAATGAACGATTTATCAAAGTTTAAGGAAAAAATAAATGGTTGAATACATGAGTTTTCTTTTTCATATTTTAATTTGAAATACAAGAAGTTTTGTTTAAGTTATTGATTAAATTTTGGAAGCTTTCTTAGATAATTTATGGTTGAGATTTGGTGAACGTTATAAGGTAAAAAACATTTTAAGATATGGATAGAGGAAAGTGATATTTGTTTGATGTTAATTTCTGTTTATAAACTAATCAATATTATAATTTAAGAGTATAGTGTCATCAAATTTTATTATATTACTAAATATTGTGATTGGTTATTTAAGATCTAATTTTTAAGATATAAAATTTAAAGAAAGAAAATTTATATAAATTTTATAATTTATTTAAGTTTATTATATAAAATAAATCACTAACAAATTTTTATAAACATTATTTTCAATTTTCTATATTTTTTTCTTAATCCAAGTATATTTAGATGAAAATTAATATCTTTTATTAACACTTTGACTAGTAAAAAAAATAAAAAGAACATCTTTTATATTTTATACTTAATTATTGTGTACTTCTGTAAGGCGATTCCGAAGATTTATTACTTTCCTCGTTAAATTGGAAACAACTTTTCTGTGGAATAAAAAATAATTTCTTTATTAAATAAGAATCACTTTATCATCTAAGAGAAAATCATGTTGAATTTTATCAACAAACATAATTAATAAAAATAATTTTTCAACATAGAAATTGTAGATAAATGTATTAATTTGAAAAAAAAAAATAGAATTAACTTAACAAATATAGTATAACTATGAATATAATTTTTATATTTAACAAATGTTATGAAGAAGTAATAAAAAATGATAAAAAAATAATAATAATAATAATATATATATATATATATATATATATATGAATATTTGTGACTGTGTTGAATTTCTCTTAAAAAACTATTATTTATTTTTGTGAATTGTCTTGACGTATTTATGAATTATTATTTTGAGAAGTCTAATAATGATTGAAGGTGAAAATTTAAATAATGTACAATAAATTTAGTTGTTTAAATAAATTTAGTTCTTTAAATAATTATGTACTTATGTGTTAGGATTTGTGTTTTATTTATGGATGAGTATGTGCATGGAGATACGTGAGTTTATACTTTGGTTTTAGAAGTATTGTAGAAGAGAACTTTTTCTATAAATTGATATAAAGTGTTATCTTAGCCAACTATATTATCTGTATTTATTTATGATAAATTACATTTTAATTGAGAGTTATGATTCAAGAATCTATAGATTATTATTTATGTAAATAATTGAAAATTGTTTTGTGTACTTTTAAAAATAAGACGAGTGCATTTGAGTTACGAGTTGAAATTATCATTGAGAAATGTTCTATGTGTATTTAAAGACAAAGACAAGTTCATATTTAGATGTTTTATTTTTATTTTTCTTACTTGTCTTTAACTAACATATACCAATAATGATAATTGGAGGATGGGCTATGTCGTCAGTCACTGCCTACATCTATCTATAGAAAAATTAAAAAAATTAGTTTATTTTATTTTCTTCACCTTCTCAATTGCATCTCACTTTATCTTTTTATATGATAGAGTTTTAGGGATGGCTTAAGGCCCAAACAGATAAAACAACCGCTTTAGGTCTCAAGGTCTTAAAGGCCTCAAAAAAATTTAATATGCTTTAGGCCATAAGGCCACAAAGGCCTAAAAAATATTTAGACAAATTCTTCCTCCACCCCCATACCCTCTTCTTGCACCCCTATATAATTTTTTTATTCCATAGTTGCCCTTCATGAAATTACATAAATACTCATATCTTAATAAAACCCCTCCCCTTCCCAACTGGATGACCAGGCCATTCGGTTCTTATTTTCAAAAAAAATACAAACCGGACGACCTCATCCGGTTCACAACCCAGCAGATCGGAAAATCCTCAAATTCGCCGTCGACAGCCTCCCAAATCCCAAATCAACTACTCTAATCATCAATATCACCTACTAATTACCAACAAACATCGTCCAAAGCTCTCCCCGCTGTGCTAGTGAGCCAAATACTTCCTTCAGCCCTTTCCTTAGCTAGCCATCCGGTTAAGAGAACCTTCGTCCGGTTTAGGTAAGCCATTCGCGACTTCCGTTCGTTATTCAAAATCTTTCAATTAATCCTTCATAGAAGCATTAGGTAACCAATTTGTGATGTTTATTAGCAATTAGTAGGTGATATTGATGATTAGAATAGTTGATTTGGGATTTGGAGGGTTGTCGAGGGCGAATTTGAAGATTTTTCGATCCGCTGGGTTGAGAACCGGATGAGGTCGTCCGGTTTGTATTTTTTTTTAAATGAAAACCGGATGCACCTCCATCCGGTTCACAATTTCAAAAAATGATAAGGGTATTTATGTAATTTCATGAAGGGCAGTCATGGAATAAAAAAATTATATGGGGGTGCAGGAAGAGGGTATGGGGGTGGAGGAAGAATTTGTCAAATATTTAATATGCTTTAGGCCTCAAGGCCTCAAAAAATTCTAATACTCACATATTATTATAAAATAAAAAAATATTTAATTTTAAAATTACACTAATAAAATTTTAATTAAATTTTTTTTAACTGACTTTAAGTTTATATTGGTGCTATAAATATTATTTAATAACTTTAAATTTATATTGGTACTATAAATACTATTTAATGAATAATATTTTTGAAACTTTCTTATAATAAAATAATAATATTTTTAAAAAAAGTGAACAGTCAAGGAATCTTTATCAAAACTTTCTAATTTATCTCTTTCCTATATTCCAACTATATCATCTCTTTATTGTCATATCATTGTCTAGTTTTATTTCTTTCATTCCTTTTTCACTTATCTTCTTTATTCCTTTATCTCTTTGTTCCTTCCATAATGTTATTTCAACTTGTTTTTAATTTCAAATTTCTTTTATTTCATATTTCATTATTTTATATTGTACATTTATGGGCATGTGTTTACTTAGACTTTGAGCATTAAATTAATTGAGGAATAATTTGTATTCACTTTGACTCCTTTTTGAGTACATCAATATTAGGTAAAAATAATATGAGATTGATCAATTGATCCCAATTTATCTTTTTAACTTAGATTTATTTTATATACTTATAAGTTATATTCAATGTGATATATATTATAATTTTTAATTTTATATAAAATTATACAAATATGACAACTAGAAAATTTGAACCGGGTTATTCAAAACTTCAAAAAAAATGAAAATAAGAGTTGAACTTTTTGTGGAATCACAAAAAGGGATTATGGATAAATTTATAAAAATAAACAAAAAAATGAATTATATTTGAATGAAAAGTATTTGAAACATGATAATTTATTGGATTTGATGGCTTAGATTTATTTTCAGAATTAAATATCTTAAAAAGGAGATTATAGGATTGGAAAATGATAAACCAATTGACATTCTTAATTATATGAAAATAATAAATTCTTTTCCAAATGCATATATAGAATAATGTTAACAATTACAGTATGAGTTGTTTCAGCTGAAAGGAATTTTGTAAAACTTAAACTAATCAAATCTTATTTAAGATCAACAATGTTTCAACAAAGATTAAAAAGATTAAATGGATTGTTTTTATTGTTTATTGAAAAATATTTTTTAAATAAAATTAATTATAATAATTTAATAGATAATTTTGCATCACAAAAAGTTCAAAAAATAAATTTTAGATAAAAACATTATTTTAATTATTTTTTTAATTTAAAAAGACCTCATTTATTTATTTATTTTAAACTTTCTAAAGCTTTGAGCCGCCACTATAGACTATACAATCTCAAATATAATCTTTATATTTCAAAATCTGGAATAAAAAAAAATTTATTATATAATCCAAAATATATTTTAAATTATATAATCCGAAATACAAAAGATTATATTTCGGATCGTGTATTAGAGTATATTTTTTTTATTATGAACTGTGCAATCCGAAATGCAAAAGAACTTTGTATATCCATTATGTAACCCGAAATATAAATTTTGGAAGGATATTTTTGTATTTTTCAAATTATGAAGGTGTAGGGAAAAAAACATGAAGCTGCACCAGGAAAAACATGAAGGTAAAAGAAGAAGCCGTTATAAAAAAGTATAGAACTAGCTAGACATTTTAGTATCAACGAGCTTACATAGACCTATTCCACATAACTCATAATCCGTGCTAGTCAAAGTTTGAAGTGACCCGTATTATTATTTTTTAATTTATATACCTTGAATATGATTAAATATTTTTATTTATTATTTCATTAATTTTACATATTCAAAAATACAAATTTAAATTTTATTTCATAGTTGTATATTTTCTTAAATCATTAGTTTTTATTTTTTTTAATTATTATATTTACATTAAATCCTTGTTTTTTAAGATATTCAAATTTAGGATTAGAAAAATATTTTTTATTTTAATTTTGCAAGTCGGTCGGACAAACTTATAATTATTATAATTATGTGGGATGGATTAGACCTAATCCGAAAGTCTTTACGAGCTAGTCTTCCCCCAATTCAGTATTCACTTTTGATGAAAAAAAAAAACCGAGAGGGCTGACCGACATTTTCACCCCTATGATATATATCTATCATTCTATTATTTTACTGACAAATGTTTTTATTGGTTATAACAAGATCAATAAGAAAAAAATTGTAGATAAGGAAGAAACTTAAGTTTTTATTTATTTATTTATTTATGCATGTGAAATGTTTTGATTAAGGTACTGAGACATACATGTCTATTCATTTTAAATTAATTATGATAATTTAAATAAAATTCATTTTAATTAACATGAATATTTTATTTTGCAACTCTTTTTTATGAGTTTTAATTGAAAATTGATGTTTGTGCATTTTATCTTTTATTTTCACATTTTATTATTAATTTAAAATAAATATTTTAAGGATAGAAATAAAAGCGTCACATCAACCAAACACGTTTTGTTAATAACAGAGCTTTTAACTACAAATTATTAAATCTCAGCTATCAATTAGTTTTTAATCTTTAGTTAGGCTTTCAATTAAAAACTAGTTTTTCAAATAGAATATATATGTACTGACTTGTTTAGCTTTATACATGTAATTGAATAGATTAAACTATTAATTATTAAATCTCAACTATCAACTAGTTTTTAATCTTTAGTTATTTTTCAATTCAAAACTAGTCTTCTAAATAGAATCATATGGAATGACTTGTTTAGTTTTATATAATATGAGTGTTTCAAATTTAGGTATGAATCTAAGTTTTATAGTAAATAAAAATAAAAAATTGATTAATATATAAAAAACACTTAGAATTTATTGTTTTAAATTTTAAACTGAAAGTAGTGTCAAACTGATGTCTTATTTGGTATCAAATTTTTAGAACGATCTATAATTAGTTGTTAATAATTTAAATATGAGTCTTAATTTTATGTTGAATATAATGAATCTTCCTATAAATTTATTAAAAAAATATAAATATAGATATATATTGTTCGTACAACCATTTATAAATTATATTTTCCCTCCATTATAATCTTAAACGTCTAATATTTCTATCCTTTTCTCACTTGATACTGTACACATTAATTTTATACAACTGACATTTCTATATCGTAAAATAATGAATGAGTATCCCAAATTCTTCAAACCCGTGGTTTGATGCGTGTAAGCAGTATTAGCCATATTTGGTTATCTATTGAAGCAGTTATGAGGTCATAATAACGAAATAGTCGAATATGGCCATACAAACGGCAGGTTGTTCTAAAGATAAGGCAATAAAGGACATAGCCCAAGCCCAGGAAAGGGATTATGCATGGAAGGAAGGCATCACGCCTGACTAAGATTCTTTACAACCAACTTAACTAGAAGACAGATGCTGGAGAAAAATTAGGTGGCCTTTTAAAAGACAAAAACGAGCATCTTTGAAAGCCCCGTTCTTGCTCAAACCAAACTATGTGACGCATAAATAAACAAATATTCTACAACTTTGTTTAATGCATAAAACTAGGTCACTAACTTTATTATAGAAATTCGGTTGTTTCATTCGTTAGCCAGATGTCAAAACTGAAATGCAATATGAAGCATCAGTCTTATAAGAATATTCTATATTACACCAAATTGTCATTAAAATGGTTGATGTTTACACCCCTATTATATAATAAATAGTTTATATAAAAAGGGAAGATAATTATATAGTTGATAATAGGCTCCTTCAAATCGACTTAAATAGCAGCACGATCCTAAGTAAAGTACAATACAAGGAGCTAGGTTGAGAATGGTGATGAGTTTATCATTTTCTTCGGTGACAGTAAAGCCCTGTTACATGAGTGTGAGCAATAAGAAAGCATGTTGCTGTGGAAGAAGATTTAGTGTCACGAGGTCAGAAATAAGCGTGGCTCCCAATCCCATACAAGGAAGGCAATTATCGAAGCAAGGATTTCCTCTAACGGATTTACATGTACAAGAGGTTGTTCACAGGCAGTCTCAAATCATTAGTCCTGGTAGCAAGCCTAAGCTACAGATTCATTCAACTTTTCTGAATGACGCCTATGAAATGTGCAGAAATATCTGCGCCGAGTATGCCAAGACTTTCTATCTAGGTATTCTAGATTCTTTTATTAGTTGCAGATTGTTTCAATTAGCATGGATGGCATGGCTTTCTTGCGTAATCTAGCTGACTTCTTCATCAATAACTATAAACAGGAACCTTGCTTATGACGGAAGAAAGACAGAAAGCCATATGGGCAATTTATGGTAAGAAAATAATAATTACATGATAGTAGTAGAAGATTGAAAACATGTTAATGAGGTTGTTTTGTACGGTGAAACCTTTAGTAAAACGATAGCTTCTCTCTCCGCAGTTTGGTGCAGGAGGACGGATGAGCTGGTTGATGGTCCTAACGCTGAGTATATGAGCTCTGCTGTTCTTGATAGGTGGGAAGATAGATTGCACGACATTTTCAACGGACATCCCTATGATATGCTTGATGCTGCTCTTACTGATACCCTCTCCAAGTTTCCATTGGATATTAAGGTCCTTACACTTTATGTTACCATCATGAATTACTTATCAATAACTAAGATAATGAATTGAAGTCTAATGTAACACTATTTACAGCCTTTCAGAGACATGATACAAGGAATGAGAATGGATACAAGGAAAAGCCGCTACAACAATTTCCAAGAGCTATATCTTTACTGTTACTATGTGGCGGGAACTGTTGGCTTAATGACCGTTCCAATAATGGGTATCGCAGAGGAGTCAGTCCTCCCTGTACAAAGTATATATGATGCTGCACTATATCTGGGGATAGGAAATCAACTCACCAACATTCTTAGAGATGTCGGAGAGGAGTAAGTTTCTTGTAATTGTTTTTATTCACTCACTCCTCCTCTGCTTACTATATTATTATTATTATTATTATTACATATGAAATTAAAACTGATATATTATTTCATGACCTTACTGCTTTAATTAGTGCATTAAGAGGCAGAGTGTACCTTCCCCAAGACGAACTAGCCCAGTTTGGATTATGTGACAAGGATGTGTTTTCAAGAAATGTGAGTGAAAGATGGAGAAAGTTTATGAAACATCAAATTACAAGGGCAAGATTCTACTTCAATCGGGCAGAAGAAGGAGTTTCTCAGCTCGAAAAGGCCAGCCGTTGGCCGGTAGGTAAACCCACATATTATTATATTGGTATACTGAAAGCATAATTTATTTTTTCGTCCAATATTCTGCTAAATGAAATTCATGTTAATAGCATAGAAAAGCTAGAATAGGCGCTCAGGATCTTCACTCATTAGTTTGATCTATTAACCGCGAAGAACATTAGGAATAAAAGCGCTAAATCAAATGATAAATTAAGATTACCATGGATACGAACATGCTGTTGCTCTGTTATTGTTAAGAGAATTAATCAGGTAAAGTCCCTGAATATAGTTTAGACATATCGGTATGTTCATCTCATGGACAGAGGTTAACATTTTTCTGTGTGTATGATATGCAGGTTTGGTCCTCATTAATATTGTATCGTAAGATCCTGGATGCAATTGAAGACAACGATTACGACAATATGACTAAACGAGCTCACGTGGGACGAACTAAAAAACTTTTGACGTTGCCTCAAGCTTATACTAGATCTCTCTCAAATCGCAAAACGAAATTTTGTCCTTCTTTGACAAGGCTTATTTAGCAAACTAGTAGCCTAAAATTGTCTGTGTACCAAATTACGTATCCAATGAAACACATACTTGGCTTCCTTGTACAGACAATATGAAAGAAAGTACTGAAATCAATTCTTAGCCTGTATGAATGCGTGTCCTTTGCAACCGTCAACTTCCACGATGGATGCAATATTTCCACTTTTTTTATCCTGACAAATACACCATCAATCAACAATATAAATATTTTCTAAGCTTTTCAACTAATTCGTAGAGACAAAGGATTTGCGGATGTATGAAGTAATTTGCGGCAAGTTTTACCAAAATCTGATGTCTCGACTACTTTAGAATGTCTGAAGCAAAGGGCAATGACATGCCAAATTGTCAATAGGTCTTGTGGTAAGTTGACGAGCCTATGGACAAAGTTTTTCTACAATGTTCACCACGACCACCTACTCCAAAGCCTGAAAGGCAGAACAACAATCATCTATTTCAGACGTAACACTTGTATATCATTTGGACTGTATTGTAGCCAGGAAGTTTAAAGGAAAGTATCTTACCTATCATATCTCTTAACTTATGAGGTCCTAAAAAAGTCACCAACAATAGTATCGAACATGCGAACATAGTCCTCACCGTGTCCTTTTCCATCTCTAGTATTTTCCTGGTCGCCCTCTGACCAATTTCAACATTATTATGAATACTATAAGCACCCAGCAGCTTCCTCCACGTCGCAACATTGAAAACATCTTAAGGTACCTATTAAACAACCTTTTCAGCTTCTTCCAACCTCCTGCGACTCAGTATATATGATTATAGGAATTACAGAATAAATATTCTTAATAATGATATTGAGGAGTAAGAGATCATAAAATTTAAAATTTGTGATTTTGGATTGTGATTTTGATATATTGGAAACAATCTCTTATCTCGTTGTTATTCCATAACCTCTAAAAATACTATTCTCGTTAAATCTATTAATATAAAAAATTAGAAAAGATCCTAAAATTATATTAAATGATTCATTAAAATCATCTAAATCAAAAACCATTTTCAATATTAAAGAAATCAACATCCATTCTCAATATTAAAGAAATTAACAGCTAATATATATTATATATATAAATATACAGCCCACTGGACTCAGGAAATAACATATGACACAACACTGGACTCAGGAAATAACATATGACACAACCATAGCACAGGTTGACAATAATTGAAGGCCTTGTGAAACCAATCCTCCTTAGCTACAAGTTAAAGCTTCAATCATTTCCTTCAACAGAGTTAAAGCTTTTATGGGCTGCTTCCTCTGTCTATCCATCAATAACGAGCCATGAAATGACACTAGAATGCATCTGACTAAACACAAAAAAAGAGCGTCTTCAACTAAAAGACCACAACTTAAGTACATTTGCAATGGCCCATTTGAAGAACGACAGAGTTGATAATGAGAGTGGAGTTGTTGTAAAAGTTGGGTTTAGAAGGATGTTTGAAAAGGAGAGAGAGCAAGTCTTGTGGGTGTTTAGGGTTGGAAGAGAAGGAAGGAGGTGCGTCACAGGACGCAGAAAACGGTGATAGATGGTAGTGGTGCATATGGCTGCTACAACTACAAAACTTGAAAGTGAAAGAGGGTGCTTTAGTTTAAAGAAGGGCATACCAATAACCAAAACAATGGTTTTTTTTTTTTTTATCAGCTAACCAAAACAATGGTTGTTTGCAGGGCACAAAATAAATGTAAAATAAAATCATTTTAAATACTGTAGATTTTTAATTTTATAAGTTGAGATAAATAAATAAATAAATAAAGTTAACTTATGAATGGAGTTTAATTCATTTTATATTTTGATATAAATGTTTGTGGATAATTTATAGTTCATGGACGACAAATCAAATACAAAAGGATTATGGTTTATTGAAAACACACACGCACAGAGCGGTGGTGTGTGAGGGTTGGGACAGTGAGGCCTTAGTTAGTTGGTCTTTGTAGGCAGCAACAGAGATAGCGAATAGAGATGCTCCATACATAACAAAACCAACAATTGAAGATGTGCACGGTGTCAGGTTCTATCCATCTGCTTGTGTGCTGCCCTTCTTCTTCTTCTTCAATATCACTCCTTTGTTGTTATTCCAAAACCAAAACCAAAAAGAGAGTTGGCAATGGCATAAGCCATTTAAGTGTGGCCAGCGCCACTTGTGCTATGGCTAAAGATGTGTGGAGCCGAACATGTGGACCTGCATCCTCCTCTCCCATTTCCGGGGAACGTGGCAGTAGAAGGCAGCAACAAGGTACGTTCCTGGACCGCAGTGTGGACATGGAAGAGCTATTAACGTCAATTGGGGAGACACAGAACGAGGATGAACTGTATGCGGTGATGTCCCCCTACAGCGGGAGGCAGCTGTCTATGCGCTTCATGGTTTCGCTGCTCTCCCGCGAGCCCGATTGGCAACGCAGCCTTGCCCTTCTCGATTGGATAAACGAAAAGGCCCTCTATTCCCCCTCCCTCTTCGCCTACAACGTCGTCCTCCGCAACGTCCTTCGGGCCAAGCAGTGGCACCTTGCCCACGGCCTGTTCGACGAAATGCGCCACAAGGGCCTTTCCCCCGATAGGTACACCTATTCCACCCTCATCACTTCTTTCGCCAAACACGGCTTGTTTGATTCTTCTCTCTTTTGGCTCCAGCAGATGGAGCAAGACAACGTTTCCGGCGACCTTGTCCTCTACAGTAATTTGATCGACCTAGCCCGCAAGTTGTGCGATTACTCCAAGGCCATTTCCATCTTCACCAGATTGAAAGCCTCCACCATTACCCCCGACCTCATTGCCTATAACTCCATGATCAATGTCTTTGGAAAAGCCAAGCTCTTCCGCGAGGCTCGCCTTCTTCTTCAAGAGATGGCCGACAATGCTGTTCAACCAGACACCGTCAGCTATTCCACGCTTCTTGCTATCTACGTTGACAATCAAAAGTTTGTTGAAGCGCTTTCTCTGTTCTCTCAAATGAATGAAGCCAAATGCCCCCTTGATCTCACCACCTGTAACATCATGATTGATGTTTATGGCCAGCTTCACATGCCCAAGGAAGCGGATCGCCTCTTCTGGAGCATGAGGAAAATGGGGATTCAGCCCAATGTAGTTAGCTACAATACGCTCTTGAGGGTTTATGGAGAGGCTGAGCTATTTGGGGAAGCCATCCATCTGTTTCGCTTGATGCAGAGTAAGGATGTACCGCAGAATGTTGTCACCTACAACACTATGATTAATATCTATGGCAAGACCCTTGAGCACGAGAAGGCTACTAATCTCATTCAAGAAATGAAGAAAAGGGGTAATGAACCCAATGCCATCACTTATTCGACTATAATATCCATTTGGGAAAAGGCAGGCAAACTGGACCGCGCAGCTATCTTGTTTCAAAAATTAAGGAGTTCAGGAGTTCGAATTGACGAGGTTCTTTACCAGACAATGATTGTAGCCTACGAGAGGGCAGGTTTAGTTGCTCATGCCAAGCGTTTGCTGCATGAGCTGAAGAGACCGGACAACATTCCCAGGGAGACTGCGATTGCAATTCTTGCCAGAGCTGGTAGAATTGAAGAGGCTACGTGGGTTTTTCGTCAGGCTTTTGATGCTGGAGAAGTCAAAGATATATCTGTATTTGGGTGCATGATAAATCTTTTCTCTAAGAACAAAAAGTATAGCAATGTAGTTGAAGTGTTTGAGAAGATGAGACAGGTGGGATATTTTCCTGATTCTGATGTTATTGCCCTCGTGCTGAATGCTTTTGGAAAGCTACGTGAATTTGATAAAGCAGATGCTTTATATAGACAGATGCACGAGGAAGGGTGTATTTTTCCAGATGAAGTTCATTTCCAAATGCTGAGTCTATATGGTGCAAGAAAGGATTTCATGATGGTAGAGTCATTGTTTGAGAAGCTGGATTCCAATCCTAATGTCAATAAGAAGGAGTTGCATCTTGTTGTTGCTAGCATTTATGAGCGAGCAGATAGACTTAACGATGCTTCCCGAGTCATGAATAAGATGAACCAAAAAGCAATCAGAAGTCACGATCATACTTAGTAGTGTGCATCCGCCTTTCCCTGCGTAACTTGTTGAGGAACATTCTTTTAGCCCTATAATAGTCAGAAAACCTCTCATATTCCCAACCAAGTGTCATGTATATATTTGATATTCACCAATACTCATTCGGAATAGCAGCATCCTGAAAATTAATCATTAAAACTCTATTTCCTGGCTTATTTGCAATCTTCGTTTTTTAGTGTGTCCTTTTGGATTCTTCTTTACTGAAAGATGAGCCGCTCTTTCTGCAAAAATATGACTGTGTTTGTTGTAAATCCGATGAGAATTTCAATTGCAAATGTAACTGAAAACAGTGAATATCTTGCATTGTTGTGTTTCTCTGCGGAAATCATTGCTGTGCTAAGGAAGACTCTACAAAGTTTATTAGTGTTAGAATTTTGTTTTTTTTAGTGAGACAGACCATTTACGATAATTTTTATTAATAGAGCATTTGGAGGTTTTTTTGTCCCTCAATTACATGCCTATAGGTGATGATATGTTGCTGGAAGTTTTTATTTATTTTTGAAAAATAACTTTATATTTTTATACCATTATTATTTGTCTAAGAATAGGTAATAGAAATTTAGAATCAAATTGCCTGCATGATGAGCAAATTTTCAATACTTCAATTGTAAGAGAGTTAGGGTTTGGTGGAAAAACCTAACTTGGAAGTTGATTAGTAGATTTTAACTAGCCAAGGTAGTTTATTATTGAATTAAAAGTGTTTAATAAAAGTAAGAGATAAACTAGTTGATATTTTATTGAATAAATAAAAATTTGTATTTTCTAAACAAAATTATATAATTATGATTTAAATTTTTTTAAAAATTATTAAATTTTTTACTAAATTTTTTAATACTTCTATTTTTTATTTGAATGAATTATCTTATTTAAATAAATTGAACTAATGATTACTGATTAAATTTAATTTTTATTTAATTTTAATTTTTTTCTCAATTTAAACTTATATTACATTCAGTTTGTTTTTTCCAACTTGCCATTTAACCATAGTTTTTATTAGGAAAATTATATTTTAACACCAGTGCATTAGACTCACTCACTCCATCAACGTCTAGTTCACATTGGATTTTAATTTACTTATTTATATATAACACTTATTATTCATAATATTTTAAAGATTGAATAATGATAATAAAATAATCCATTTTTAATATTATTGTTTTTACTATTTCATATGAATTTTATCTTTATTAAGATATTTCACATTATTTATTTCTGAAAAAAAAGACTACAACTATATTTATGTCTATGTAGACTATATTAAAAGGAGATTTCTTTTGAAGAAGAGATTTAGGGCATGAAAAAGTGCCCGCAAAATCTTCCCGATTGGGTGAATTATTGGATTCAATAAGTTTTTAACATATTTCAATATTTTTTTTATTAATATTTATATATTTTTTATGGTAGTAAAATAATATTATTTATTTAATTTTCTTAATATTTACTTTCTTTTCTTCATCAAATAATATTTCTTTCTGTCTTTTTTTCTTTTTTTTTTTTCACTCTCTTCACAATTCACAGTGAAGAAATTTAGAATTTAAAAAGTTTTTTGTTTTTAATGAAAAATGAATGTAAAAAGAGAAAGTAGAGTATGAATTGGAAAGAGAAAGAAAGGAGATTAGTGAAGGAGGAGAGGTGGGGGATTAACGAGAGTTTAGACAGTAATGAATTTAGGTTAATATTGGAGACTGAAAGACAGCTAAGAATGGAATGGAAGCGCGAGTTGAGATTTACAGCAGCCGCAGCCAGCCGCAGCCGCAAAGCAACGCATGGCACCGCATGAGGTAGAGAGAGCGCGTCTTAATTTGGGTCGCAAGCCTTCATTCGAACTTTGAAGCCGAAACAGAAAGAGCCTCTATTTACATTTATACATTATAAATAAAAAATAAAAACGGAAAAGGAGAAAAAAAAAGGGTAAATAAAGTGAAATAAGGGGGAGAGAGAGAGAGGGCGCATTCTAAGGCAGAAAAGATATTTTTGTATCTATCGCATCCAAGTTTGAAGGCGTGTTGTGTGTGGCGTTTAGGGTTTCTCCATCTTCGTCAACAGTCGTCTACACTTGAGGGTTTTAGTCTTCCCAGTACAGACAGCTAGGTAGGTAGGTTGTTTCTCTTCTATCTCACTCATTCATTCCTACATCCATTGATTCGTTCGTTCACCTCCTCCCTCTCCATCAATGTTATTTTATGTTATGTGATGTGATTGTTTGAATTGCAGGTGAGGGCGTGAATCGTGATCCTTTGGGAGGAAGTACACAGCACAACGTAAGCATGCGAACTTCGTGGGCTGATTTGGCTGCGAATTCCGCGCCTGAAAATGCGGGAACATCCAACTCCGCAGCTACCTCGCGGCCCGTTTATGTGCCTCCGCATCTGAGGAACCGTGGAGCATCAGCATCAACCGAATCCTCCCCTGCTCCGCCACCACCCAATGTGAGTACTAATAATAATGGCGGATCACGGTGGGGTGCGCCCAGAAACGGGTGGGGGAACAGAAGCGGTGGTTGGGATCGGCGGGAAGTGAACCCCTTCGGAGATCAGGACGATGGAGCTGAAGAGGGAGCAGCAGCTTTTGGCGAGGAGCAGGGAAGCACGGTAATTAATTTTGATGCTTACGAGGACATTCCCGTTGAGACGAGCGGTGAAAACGTGCCCCCACATGTGAATACTTTTGCGGAGATTGACTTGGGCGAGGCTCTTAATCAGAACATTAGACGCTGCAAATATGTTAAGCCAACGCCGGTCCAGCGGCATGCCATACCCATATCCCTTGGCGGACGGGATTTGATGGCTTGTGCGCAGACTGGTTCCGGAAAGACTGCGGCATTCTGTTTCCCTATTATCAGTGGCATTATGAGAGGTCAAGGCCAACCCCTCCAGAGGCCCCCTCGCGGTGTCCGTACTGTCTATCCCCTTGCCCTAGTTCTCTCGCCGACTAGGGAGTTATCCGTGCAAGTCAGTACTTTCTTATTATATGCACTCTTCATATCAGATGCTTCCTCTTTTTTTAATTCCCTCCCTGCTCTGTACATCTGTGTGTAATATATTGTCTTTTCGTTCCTTTCAGATACTTGAAGAGGCTAGGAAGTTTTCATACCAGACAGGGGTCAGGGTCGTTGTTGCCTATGGTGGAGCTCCTATAAACCAGCAGGTCTTCAATCCTTGCCCTTTCTCAATTGAATATTAATATGTAGATTTACTTTTTGGTGTAGGTCCTAACTAAGTATAATTTCCAGCTACGGGAACTTGAGAGAGGGGTGGATATTCTTGTTGCAACTCCAGGAAGATTGGTAGATTTGCTGGAGAGAGCTAGAGTTTCATTGCAGATGATCAAATATTTGGCCTTAGATGAGGCAGATAGAATGCTGGACATGGGTTTTGAACCACAAATAAGGAAGATTGTAGAACAAATGGACATGCCTCCACCAGGTGCCAGACAGACTATGTTGTTCAGTGCCACATTTCCAAAAGAGATACAGGTTTCATATTCTCTATGCTAGGCGGGAGGATGTGCCTCACCTTACAAATTTAGTTGTAAATTGTAATTAATCTAAGATGCGAGTTCCTCATGTTTTTGTGCACCACATATTTGCATGTAGGGTTCTTTTGATCCTTAATCATTCGTTCACCTTTACTCATGGAAAGATCAGCACTATTACAATTAAATAATGGCTGTTTCAAATTTTTATTATAAGTGGCAGAGGTCAGAGTAATGCAAATGGATATTGTTTATTGGATGTATAGCTTTCTCATTTCATCGTTTAATTTTGTTGTGATTTACTGTTAATATGCAGAGACTAGCGTCTGATTTCCTTTCAAATTATGTTTTTCTGGCTGTTGGAAGAGTGGGCTCAAGTACCGATTTGATTGTCCAAAGAGTTGAGTACGTTCAAGAGTCCGACAAGAGAAGTCACCTCATGGATCTTCTTCATGCGCAGAGGGCAAATGGTGTACAAGGAAAGGTATTCTCAAAGTTCACAGAAAGCTTATTTTACTAGTATAAAACTTGATATCTTTTTTGCAATTAAATGTAAAGAAATTATTTTGCGAGGCAAGTTGTTTTGGGTTCAAATCAGCGTCTGAATGCTGATCCATGTATGTAATTGGTCTTGGGAAAATGTTCCAGATCAATGAAATGGGGATTATGCTAATGCTCCAATGATGCATAGTTTTCCTGTGAGTTGATTGATTAAGGTTGCAAGTTATTTTGTTCTTTAATAATTGGCTTCTCCTGTAATAGTATACTGGCAGACTGAAGAAGCTTTTACAGTAAACATCATGATTAGTATTGTCTCAGAAACTGTTTGGACCTAATATTGGTTGCCTTTTCTGGACTATGTTTGATCAACCCAGTATATTTGTTTTGCATGATCATATTTAGGTCAATACACGATACATGTATTCTGTTGTCTAAAACTTGGCATTTCTACTCCTTTTCTGTATGTTCTGGCCGTGCCAGGTCTTCTTACTCCTTGACAATTGCATGTGTATGTTTTTGTTTCTGTGGTAAGTTATAGCATGGATGTTGTGTTTTCTCATTGTATGGACATGTTTCTTCCTTCCAAGCAAATGCTATTGCTTAATTATGCAAGGCCTACTTCATGGATGATTTTATTTTCTGCAGCAAGCTTTGACTTTAGTTTTTGTGGAGACAAAGAAGGGAGCTGATGCTCTCGAACACTGGTTGTGTCGTAATGGTTTTCCAGCAACTACTATTCACGGTGACCGGACACAACAGGTCAGTCTATTCAATTATATCTGCCTTAGCATCTGTGTGTAGATCTAGACTACTACTATGATTTATAATTGATGGATAAGGCCCGTTCTCCTACTATTCTCTTTTTCTGCCTTAATAAACTTTGGTGCTTTGGAACAGCACAGTTGGACGCTTAGGATTGTGTAAGAATGTCTGGTTTACAGAGTTAATGTTGTGAAAGTAGGGGGATAACATCTGACTCTGCTTGGTTTTTCTGTGTTAGGGCCTTGCATAAGACCTTTTAAAAGATGGTTATGAGTTAATGTCGTGGAAAGTAGGGGGATGACATCTGACTTTCCTAGGTTTGTCTATGTTAGGACCTTTGTATAAGACTATTTAAAAATTGTGAGTCACATGTAATAGACTAAAGAGGATGGGGAGTCAGTCTGAACAGTTTGATTGAAAGAGGTAGTCAGCTAGGGGTCATTTTGTATGTAGTATAAATGATTTATTTTGCATTATAATATTTAGGCTTAATTGGTCCCCTTATCATTTCTCCAATTTGGTTTTCATTCTTTGCAATTTTGGCCCCTCTGTTATTTTAATTGTGCAATTTTGGTTCATTTGACATCTAATATTGATTGAAAGACTAGCATGATGGTAGTGTTGTCGTGGATGTGCAATAAAATGATATGCCGGAATTTATGTTAAATTTTGGATGTCAAGTCAGTGGGCAGATAAAAAAATGTACAATTAAAATAATGTGGTTGGTGGGACACCAAATTCAAGAAACGGCAATAGCAGGGAGACCCTGTTGTCAATTGGAAGCTATCAAGCCGTGATTGCTGATAGGCGGGGTGGATTGGCCGCCCCAGCCCCCGAGAATGTCATGACAGAGCGGCTTACAGTAGGAGTGGCAGCCGCGAATCACAGCCCCCTGGAGTGGGTTTTGCGGCCACTCCAGTGTTTGGGCTGTTGAATATGTTGTTGCAGGGGGTGTTTGATGGAGGACTTGTAAAATCTTGCCTATTAAAGCCCTAGCCTTTCCTGTTCTTCAATCTTTTCTTATCTTGCCTATTGAGAGTACTTGTGGCTTGCTAGAATTAGTGTTAGTATAATAATAATAATAATAATAATAATAATAATAATAATAATAATAATAAAATGTGGAAAAAATAATAATAATAATCCAGGCGTATTATATGATATAAATTAAAAATGATAGCAAAAAAATATAATAAGCTAAATAATAATATAATTAAATAATATTACAATAAGAAATGTGTGTATAATATGTAAAAAACAATACTAAACAATATATATTGTTATATAATACAAGAAACCTATATGTACTTAAAAAGTGTAAAAAAAAATTATATATATATATATATATATATATATATATATATATATATATAT
>Ga0209489_101441_pt1 | contig 48844 bp, 23 predicted proteins | sample SiratrowhiteBW_FD_187527 | JGI IMG/M metagenome (GOLD analysis project Ga0209489, IMG submission 187527) | Root nodule microbial communities of legume samples collected from California, USA - Siratro white BW (SPAdes) (version 2) | ecosystem: Host-associated > Plants > Roots > Nodule | place... | reverse complement strand
GGTGTGTTTTATATATATATATATATATATATTTAGGAGTAAACCATTGCAGATAGGGGCAAAGAAGGTACGTGTTTTCGGGTTTGCAGTAGCATCAAAGTGGTAATATTTTGGAATTTGGATGCTTGAAAGTGAAAAAAATTATGACCCATTGGTTGAAGAATCGATTGTGGGATTATGATAAAACACACATGCACAGTGTATAGCTAATTATGAAGATATTAAGTTTTAATTGTTCATTTTGCAGCCATGATTGTACTTTATCTTTTTAAAGACACCCCAATCTAATATTTGAGTTTGTCTTAAATGCAATACTCTGTTGTGCCTTGATATGAAACGATGTAACTTTCCTCTCATTTTCAAAACTGATTTATCATGTTGTTAAATCGTAAGGTTCCTACTGTGAGGCTGACTGATAGCAGACCTATGGTTAAACATGTCAATTTCAAGAAGAAAAGGAGTGAGGCCGTTGTTAAGATAAGTTAGATGGGGCAGGTTAGGAGGTTTTTATTATGTTCAATTAGAGTGTTATCATATGCACCAGGTGGACAAGAAGTTAGGAGAGTCCAGAGTATCTAATTTATGCGGAATCGACCTTTTTTTGTATCATTATCATTTTGAAGAGAATGTTATAAAACTAGCAGAAATGTGGTTTAACGTATATCCTACTTTCAAATATTTTATGATTGATATAGAAAATATAATGAAGATTACAAAAAAAATTTATTCCAAACCCAGATACACCTCATATATGTATATTCTCATAACTCAATAACAATAACAAGAAAAGAAAAGAAAAGAAATCAAGCTTTTTTATTAATGAGAGAATATGTTATGTCTGAGATGGTTCTTTTTGAAGAAGAAAGAAACCAATTTATAGGTTACCTTTGCAAATGCTAACTATTTATAAAAGAGTGAAAAAACGTTTAATTTTCTTTGCCTCCTATTTCATAACATGTCTACTATTTAGAAAAAATACTTTATTTCAAGTCACAAAACAACAATTCTCCACCTTTCCTTCAACTGATACGAACACCAATTATGTCCAAGCAGTGTTGGAATATAGAAATTGGAATTAGCTTTGTGAACATATCGGCTACGTTATCAAAAGTACCAATCTTTTTCACAATAATATTACCTTGTGAAATGATCTCCCTTAAAAAATGATAACGAACATCAATGTGCTTTATCCTTTCATGATACATTTGATTTCTACTCAAATGTATGACATTTTGACTGTCACAGTACACAACTGTGATATCTTGTTTTAATCCCAAGTTATCCACCAAAGATCGAAGCCATATAACTTCTTTTACTGCTTCTGTTGCTGTCATGTATTAAGCTTCAGTTGTGGATAGTGAAATGGTGGACTGTAAAGTTGCTTTCCAACTTATTGCACTTCTAGAGAGCATGAACACCTATCCAATCTGGGATCTTCTTCTATCCGAATCCCCAACATAATCGGAATCAACATAACCAACAATATTGCTACATGTACTGTGGTTCTTATGAAATACCAAACCAATATCGTTATTACCTCTTAAATATGGAAGTATCCATTTCACAACTTGCCAATGCATCTTTCCAGGATTTCCCCTGTACTTATTGACAACACTAACTGCTTGTGAAATGTCTGAACGATTACAAACCATAACATACATTATGCTTTCGATTGCACTAGCATAAGGAACATGTGACATTTGTTCCTCTTCTTCAGTAGACTGTGGTGAAAGTGCAACTGATAATTTGAAATGAGCTACTAATGGAGTACTTACAGGCTTCACATTTTGCATTCCAAACCGTTGAAGTACTTTTTCAATATACTTCTTTCTGTGATAAGTATAATTTTCCAGCACTCCTATCCTTATGAGTTTCCATGCCCAAAATCTTCTTTGCTACTGTCAAAATTTTCAATTCAAATTCATTGTTGAGCAGTATTTTGAGTTTGTTGATCTCAAATATACTCTTAGAGGCAATGAGCATATCATCAACATAAAGTAATAAATACACAAAAGTACCATCTAGTAACTTCTTATGGTACACACAACTATCATAATTATTTCTAGAGTAATCATGACCAATCATAAAAGAATCAATTCTTTTATACCATTGTCGCGGAGATTGTTTTAAGCCATATAACGACTTCTTCGAATAACAAGCATGATCTTCCTTGGCTTCAACTACAAAACCTTCTGGTTGCTTCATATAGATTTGTTCTTCAAGATTGCCATGTAAAAAATCTGTCTTAACATCGAGCTGCTCAAGCTCTAAGTCAAAGGATGCAACTATGGCGAGCAACACCCGAATGGAGCTAATGTTTCACAACGGGAGAAAATACTTCATTGAAGTCTATTCCTTCCCTTTAGCTAAAACCTTTAGCCACTAAGCATGCTTTGTAACGAGCTGTATCAACTGTAGGGGACCCATCTTTCTTCTTGAAGACCCATTTGCAACCAATGACCTTTTGACCTTTTGGTGATTTCACCAACTCCCAAGTACGATTCTTATAAAGAGACTCTAGTTCTTCATTCATGGAACCAATCCACTGTGAAGACTCATTACTTGTGATAGCCTCACGATATGTCACAAAATCTTGAGCTTCAATATCCTCTACAACTAATAAAGCAAAAGATATTATGTCAGCTTGAGCGTACCTCTAGGGAGGTTTAATTTGCCACCTTGTTCTGTCTCTTGCAAGATTATATTGTGTCAATGGAGCTTCATCTCTTGCACTTCTTAAGCAGGCTGTTGAGAAGTATCTATATGTAATTCTTGTGGATTGTTAACTTTAAACTCCACCTACTTGTTAATAGTATCCTCATTTTTTGCATCTTTAACTTCCTTGGACGAGTGTAGCGTTGTTTTGTGACTTGAAATAAAAGTATTTTTCCTAAATAGTAGACATGCTATGAAATAGGAGGCAAAGAAAATTAAACGCTTTTCCACTCTTTCATAAATGGTTAGCATTTGCAAACGTAACCTATAAATTGGTTTCTCTCTTCTTCAAAAAGAATCATCTCAAACATAACATATTCTCTCATTAATAGAGAAGTTTGCTTTCTTTCCTTCTCTTTTATTGCTATTGAGTTATGGGAGTATACATCTGTGAGGTGTATCTGGGTTTGGGATAGTAAGAAGTTCATAAACTTCTTTTGTAATCTTCATTGTATTTTTTATATTAATCATAAAACTTGATGTGTGGAAGTAAGTTATACGTTGAACCATATTTTACTGTTATTTTATTCACACTCTTCCGCTAGTTTCATACAAAATTGGTATTAGAGCACTAGTAGCGTTCTGGGTTGGCTTTGCAAAAAGAAATTATGACAACAAAATTTGATCTTTAACAGTTTGATGGGCGTATCAACTTTGGACTTCATTCAATTATCCCTAATTTTGTTCTTCATTCAATAAAATATCCTTACCTTTCTTTCTATCTCAAGTACTCATGTCACACTGACACCTCACCAAACTTCTCATGGTAGGATACAAGGATCCTTACTCTTTAATCTTCTTGCATATTAATGCCATGGAAGGTTAATGTGTAAGATTAGTCTTTATTAAAATAAAGAGAAATAGATATAGGCTAATTCTCTTGTGTTAAAATATACACATAAGGTTGTTTATTTATAGATAATAAAAGTAACAAAAATAGTAACAGAATAACAGAGAACATGGGCTAAGCTCGTTATATTCAACACTCCTCCTCAAGCTGATGCATATAAATTGTATGTACCAAGCTTGTTACAAATATAATCAATTCTGGAACCCTTAAATATTTGGTGAAAATATCTACTAATTGATCATTCGAATTAACAAACTCAGTCTTGATGTCTCCAATGTAATTTTTTTCTCGAACAAAATGACAATCAATTTCAATATGTTTAGTCCTCTCATGAAAGACAGGATTTGAGCTAATATGAAGAACAACCTGATTATCACATATGAGTGTCATTTGAGTGACCTCTCCAAATTGCAATTCTTTCAATAATTGTTTGAGTCAAATAAGTTCACAGGCAGCTAAGGCCATGACTTTATATTCAACTTCGGCACTAGATCTTGCCATAACATGTTTCTTACTCTTCCAAGATATCAAATTACCACCAATAGAAACACAATATCCAGAAGTAAATCTTCTATCTGATGGAGACCCTGCCCAATCCACATTTGTATAACATACAACTCCAGTATGGTCATTATGACCATATAGCAGGCCTTTTCCAGGAGAACCTTTAATGTACTTCAATATACGAGTAACTGCATTCAAATGATCAAAACATGGAAAGTTAAGGAATTGACTCACCACACTAACTACAAAAGAAATATCAGGACGAGTAACAGTAAGATAGTTCAGTTTTTCAACTAATCTTCTATACTTCTCAGGATTTGAGAGGGGCTTCCCCTGACTAGGTAGAAGTTTGGCATTAGGGTCCATGGGTGTGTCAACAAATTTAGAATTCATTAACCCAATTTCTTCCAAAAGATCCAATGCATACTTTCTTTGAGAGATAACAATACCATTATTGGATTGTGCTACCTCAATCTCTAAGAAATATCTAAGTTTACCAAGATCTTTTGTCTGAAAATGGTGACAAATATGCTCGTTTAAGTTGAGAAATGTCATAGTGATAACTACCTGTAAGAACAATGTCATCAACATATACAACGAGATAGATACACCCAACATTCGAATGGCGATAAAAAACTGAATGATCTGCCTCACTGCAAGTCATACCAAATTCTTTAACAACACTACTATCCAAAACAAGCCCTGGGAGACTGTTTAAGACCATATAAAGATTTGCGAAGACGACATACCAATCTAGAAGACTTTCCTTGAGCAACAAAACCTGGAGGTTGCTCCATATAAATTTCTTACTGCAAATCCCCATTAAGAAAAACATTTTGACATCTAGTTGATAAAGAAGTCACCTTTGAAGAGATGCCACAACTATAAATAGGCGAACAGACACCATTTTTGCCACTAGAGAAAATGTATCACCATAGTCCAAACCAAAAATTTGAGTGTAGCCTTTAGCCACAAGACGAGCTTTGGGACGATCAATAGTGTCATCAAGACCAACTTTGATAGCAAAGACCCACCTGCAACCAACATTCCTAGATGGTAAAGAAACGAGTTCCCAAGTTCCACTGTTCTGGAGAACACTGAGTTCATCAAGCATAGCTTGACGCCAACCAGGATGGACTAAAGCATCACCTACAAATTTTGGAATAGACATTGAAGAAATGGACGAAAGGCAAGCATAAAAAGGTTGAGATAGTTTGTGATAGCTCAAGGTAGTATAATGTGGAGAGGGATTGTGGATAGAATGTATACCTTTATGAATGACAACGGGGAGATCAGGTTCAATTGTTGGAGCCCGAGGGGGCGGAAGATCTGGCACTAGAGGAGAATCACTTGGTGGACGATGGGAAGTTTGATGACGACTATAAACCTTAAAAGGTGGTTAAGGAAGCGATTCGGTAGGTACATTAGACATGACAAGAGAATCATAAAAATCGGTAGGTACAAATTTTCTTGGACAATAACGTTTCTTGAATAAAATGACTGTGATTTCTATTTGTTTGGTCCTATTATCGAACACAAGATTGGAAACAATGTGAAGAGCTGCTTGATTATGACAATACTCTTCATTTGTTGAATCTCACAAAATTTAAGTTCTTGGAAGAACTGTTTTACACAAACAAGTTCACGAGTTTGAGATACCATCACCCTATACTCAAATTCGGCGGTTGATCGAGCAATTGCATCTTATTTCATGATTTTGTCGGAAATAATATGTCTACAGTTTAAAACACAATATTCTGTAGTAAAGTGTCAATCCATAAGAAATCTTGCCCAATTGACATCATAACACCCAGAGATTTGGGTATTCCCTTTATTTTCATATTGTCTTGGAGCCTTTTTGAGATACCTTAGAATATCAATGGAAATTGTCCAATGATCAATATAAGGAGTTTGCATGAATTGACTAACAATACCAACTGCAAAAGACAAATCAAGTTTAGTAATAGTTAAGATAAATAAGTTTTCCAATAAATCTTCAATATCTTTTAGGGTCAAAAAAATATTTACCATGTGTTGTCATTAATTTTTGTTTTGGGTATTGGTGTACAGTCAATCATATCCATCTACTTTAAATACGATGTGGATTATGAGTAGAATGAGTACCTTTTCATATAACAATGAGCCAACTTGAATTGTCATTACTAGGAGTTGTGGGATTGAGTGATGATTGAGAATGACCTAATGAAGAGGACTCATCTTGGAGTATTTGACTAGTCATTTGGGTCTTGTCATGTAGGTAATAAGAGGTGGTGATGATGGTTCAGATGAATTTTGGATGGGATTTCAGTTGTCAGAAGTAGGAGGAACAAACAACTCAATTAATCGCAAAGGTAGGACTTGTTGGACTGAATGAACATCCTGTATAGACGAAGCAAAGAAAAGAGTTTGTTAAAAAAAAGTGACTAGCAAACATGTAATACTTCTTAATTTCAAAAGAGTAACATCAATACCCTTTTTGAAGACGAGAACATCCTAAAACCACACATCTAGTTAAGAGCTTATCCAAATTTAGACATATAATGAACAAACAAATACAATCAAAATCACAGGGAAGAAATAAGGGGGTGGGAGTTCATTCAGGAATAAAATAGAATAAGGAACTTTATTGTTACACATAAAACAGAACATTAAAAAGACGATTAGTTGATGCCTGATGAAAATGATCAACTACATACTAAAACGATTCAAAGATAGTGAGGAGAATTGGCACCTGATGAAAATGTAGGAATTTCCAATTTGTGCTTCGATTTGTATGTTTACTCCTTTTGTATGTTTACTCCTTTTGTGTGTTTACTCCTTCACTATCAACCCATATACTTTTAATGTGAGCAATCTTTTCCCAGTCTTCACCTCCTTTCTTGCAGCGCTGTTTGAGCAATGGACAACCTTCAATTGAGAGATTTGAGATGGAATCGGGCAGACCCTCCTCTGGCAAGCATTGGAGTACAGGACAATTTCGAAGACTCAAATACTCAAGAGAGGATACGTGACAAAGACCCCTGTAGTCCAGTTTATTAAGATTTGGACAATCATCGATCTCTAGAGTAGTAAGAGAGAGTGGGAGCAAACTTTCATCGGGAAAAGACTCAACATCTGCACCTAAAATCTTCAAGATTTGTAATGAGGAATTGGCTCCCAAAGCCCCTTTCAGTGAGGCAACAAGTTTGGAGCAATTTAAGAGATTCATGTGTTTTAGATTTGATGGCAAACATCCCTTAAAGAACACCATTCCTGGACAGTTGAGTATATACAAATGATTAAGAGATGGAAGGAGGGCGGACATGCGCTTAGGCATTGATTTCAATTTCTCCAATCCTTCAATATAAAATATCTCTTGCTGAGGTGCAAATAATCCTTCATTGGGAAATGATTCAAATTCAGAACACTTTCTAATTCTCAGAATCTTCAAATGGTTATGAGGGTGACCCTGTGTTATCCTCTGAAGGTTATACGACAATGGCCTAATTCAAGGTTGGAGAGTTTTGGGAAGAAATCGAGAGGGAAGGTTGTTAGAGAGTCACAACATTCACCGATACTCAAATGTACAAGGAAACGGTAACAATGGTTTATAGGAATATTTATGCCCGGACCAGAATAAATACGGAAGCATTTAAGAGGAGTGTTAGATAAGAAGGGCCCAATCATATGAAATGAAGACGGGTCCATGTTCACACCTTCAATTTCTAGTGCCCTCGGAATCGAAGCCACGAGTTGTTCGCACTGAAAAATGTGTAGATCCTTTAAATGAGGAAGGTGCTCTGGCAAGTGCCCTTTCAGTTTGGGACAATTCGTCAGAGAAAGACGTTGAAGATGTGGAAAAGCACCCGACATGCATTGCCATTCTTCCCATTCCTTCATATCAGTAACGCTCAACGTTTCCAAGGATGCAAATGCAGAAGAGCTATTCCCGTAAAAATCGTCACCTATCCTCACTATCTGATCAAAGCCGTCAATTGCCAATTGCTTGAGAAATGTCAAAAGTCCAAGGGAAGGCAACTTTACGCAATATTTACAGTCCACCAAGGTTAAGGACACCACATTCGATAGAGATAACCATCGGGGAAATTGTGTACCCCCATAGCCATTGATTAACAACCGCTTCAGATGTCTGGAAGGTTGTAGATTCTCAAGTACTTCTCTTTCTTTTATTGAATCATCATTGTTTCGCTTCAAATTCCATTCTAAATCTAACCTCACAAGATGTGGTTTATTCTTCAAATCTGCTGCCAATGCATCACAGGGATTCACCATATTTTCAAGATTTTTAATTGACAGCTCTCGGTGAAGATCAAGTTCTCCTAGTTGTTGAATACTGAACTTACTACTACTTTTGCCAACCTCAAACCTACTCATCCATACTTGAAGATTCTTCAATTTTCCTAAAAGCACTGGAGCCTTTATTAAAGTAGTTCCCATAAGTTCAAGGTGGCACAAATTGGTGAGTTCATGCAAAGTAGAGGGCAGCTCCTTCAAATAGAAACACTCGTTTAGCTTCAACACTTGCAAGTTACAGAGTGAACACGTTGAGTCAGGAAGTCTCTTTACGCTGGTACCTGAAAGGTCTAATGCACGGAGATGTACAAGATCCGCTATAGTGTCAGGCACCTCTTTTATGTTACGACAGTAAGACAAAGATAAGAGCCGTAAGAATTTAAAGTTGGAGATCAACTCTTGTATTGACATCCCAGAGTCCCAAATAGTTATAAATGTCCGTAGCCTTTTAGCATCACATAAATTCATATACTCATAACATTCAACAGGATTCTTTACACTTGAAAAGTGGCGGGTTGTCTTTGGTACTCTTTCTGCTCTATCAACTCCCAACCTGAAACAAATTTCTCCAGAAACATACTTTGCTAAATCATTGAGAAGGTCGTGCATGACAAAATGTGTTGCGTTGTACTTACTGTCTTTTATAATTGACTGTTGAAAGAATGACCTTGATAAGAGATCATTGAAGTACTGCTCACCTACTTCGTCTGGAGACTTACTCTGCTGAGAGCATTGTAGAAAATTTTGAGCCATCCATAAGAGAATTAAGGTCTCCTTAGGAAACTCATAGTCTTTGGGGAATAAGGCACAGTAAGCGAAACATCTCTTGAGATGAGAAGGAAGATGGTAATAGCTCAACAACAAAGCAGGGATGATTTTACTATCTTCTATTGGTAAGTCCCATATGTTGCTTCTTAGTACACCTTCCCACTCTGAAACAGATGTCTTTGACCGTAAAAGACATCCTACCGTTTCAAGGGCCAGAGGCAGTCCTTGGCACTTTTCAACTATCTTCATGCCAATCTCCTCCAACACAGAATTTGACTTAGAGGTATCATCTTGGAATGCATGTTTAGCAAAAACTTGCCAGCTGTGATCTTTGTGTAATTGCTTTAGTTGGTGAATATCGTTGGACTCCATGGTAAATGCAACTTTGTTACTGCGTGTTGTGATAAGAATTTTACTTCCCCTAGCCCCATATTTAAGAGGAGTTTGCACTGATTTCCATTGGACTCGGTCTTCGTTCCAGACATCATCCAGAACCAGAAGAAACTTCCTTCCTGTCAATTTTTCTTTCAATTTTCTATGAACCATTTCGAGGTCTTCACTATAATCTTTTGATTTAGTGAAAGCCCCAATAATTGCTTTTGATACTTTCAAAACATCAAATTCATCAGAAATACAAACCCAAGCTTTCTCATCAAATCTAGCTTCCTTCATCTTGGGGTCATTGTATACATGTTGGGCAAGTGTGGTCTTACCCATCCCAGCCATACCTACTATAGAAAGTATTGACAACTGGTTATGATTACTATTGTCTGACGTCAGCCAATCAAGGATAATTTTTTTGTCCTCATCTCTGCCATAAATAACATCTTCAGCCACCAACGAGGAGGATTCATTTTTTCTCAACACTTTATTACCCAATTCGGATCCTACACCACCAGCATTTTTCAGACCTAGATCATCCTTTTGGTTTAAAAGAGATTCAAGGTCATCTAGGACTTCTTTCAGCTTGGATTCAAGACTGCGTACCTTGCTAGCACTGCTTTGGTATTCAAGTTCTGTCGCACTTTTGGAGAATTCATAGTCTATTTCATCCAGCAGATCCTCTGTGTCCAGCAACACGTCTCTAACCTCATCAAGCCACGCTTTAACATATGCATTTGTGAACTGCTTTTGTTCTGCATCATCAACCACAGCGTTGATGGACACCAACTTCCTCTTCAAAATTTTCAGCAGCTTCTCATCGAGCTTTCTCCCACGGAAGTAGTCCAGAACTTGATGAGAATCCAGCTTGTCAAATAGCACCTGGAGAACAGCACCAAAAAGAGCACCACCAAGTGTTTCTAGGACTGGCATGGTTGGAAAGGAAGCGGCCAAATGAAAGAGAAGGGTTGTGAAAATTGGAAGTGCAGCTTAGTTACTTGAATGAAGGAGTGAAAAGGTAATGAGTATTTTGTTGGGGATGACTTGACTTCAATAAAGGACTGATGAACAGGAAGCAGTAAAGGTTTGATAATATTTTCTACCAACTTTAGTGATGACCAGGAATTACTTTATGAATGAAGACACCCAAGCCACTTCCATTTATGTTTTTCTTTTAGCATGAGTGGTTCCTTATTAAGAATGGTTTGGAGTGTAACAACAACTATATTGTAAAACACTCCATTACTGCTTCAATTGCCATAACAGGTAGACCCCAGTCTCATAAATTGTGAATCGCTATATCTCCATCGTGTATAGTGACATGGTTAAATCTGTTCATTATTCTATGTACTTTTATATTTTCTATCTCAAGTTTATTTAGAAAAGTTAATGATACTATATATAACAAATAAATTAAGTGCTGAGCTATAACAAAATTGATGTTCCTAATTCATTTCTGTTAAGAGTTAAAGTTACATTAATATTTCAAGAGGATAGAATTTAAATCACTAATATTTTTTACTTTCCTTTATTGTTCAGCATGGAAGTTAACCTTATAGTCTATTATCGATATTTGTTTATCTTTTCAATAGTTTTATTTAATTCATTAATCCCTGAGCTTTATTTAATTTTTTGTTTATATAGCAGATAAGGTAAGATGAACCTAAGGTAAGAACTGCTTTTCAAAGATGACTTCAAGATTTGATGGCCCACTAATATCTGTTCAGACTATATTAATATATATGAAATATATATTATATTGATACTAAATATATATTATATGCTTGCTTAGTTCTTCGGAACATATATTACCTTACTTCAAGTATAATCAAAATGATAGGATAAGAGATTAAATTAAAAGAAAGTCTTGTGCAAAATTTAATCCTAAAAGTTTTCTTATATCAATTTTATCTTTATTAATTTGCTTTCTTATTTTCTTCTTGAACTCTTTATTTCACAATTAACACTTAATTTCAATTAATTTTTCTTGCTTTTAATTGATATTAAATTGGGATAACTACAAATCCAAATACATGGTCCTTGAGGATTTCATATTTTTATCTCACAACAAAAATCGTGCACTTGCTGTTTTTGACTATCAATTACTGATTTTCAAAGAAATCAAATTACCGGCATGATATAAATTCCATAATTTTTAATTTGCTGAATTCCAGATAAAACCAGTGTGCATGTTCATGTTAAAATTTAGTGATAGATTCTTCATAGTAAAGAAAATGACATATTCATTCATGTGTTTGCGCACATATACCAATGTCTAAAACAAGTAGAATAATCATCTCCAGGGCTAAAAGGTAGTTAGCCATGCATCTCAAACCACTTGCATTCAAGGACTTTCAAAGGCTTTGGTAGGAAGTTGATGATCCCTAAATCAGATTCCAGGTTCTACTCTTCATTGCAACAAACACAAAGACAAAGCTAAATCAAATGTATTTAGACAAGGTTCACCAATGATATTAAACATTTGTGATATGATCAAAGAGAAAAGACAGAAAAAGTGATAGTTTATGAAAGAAAGTGGTTGCAGTCACAAGCACAAGCAAATCATTCCTCAGCCTTGGCCTTGTGGTTTCTGGGAACTCTCTTTGAGCAGCGGGCAATTGCCCAAAATCCGGAGAGTTGAAATGGATTTAGGCAGACCCTCTTCAGGTAAGCATCGAATCTTGGGGCAATCAAAAAGAGTCAATTTCTTAAGAGAGGAGGGATTGCAGAGACCCTTGTAGTCCAGTGTTTTAAGATGTGGAAAATCACGAATTATTAGACAAGTAAGAGAGGTTGGCAAAAAGCCTTCACTGGGAAAACACTCCACATCCACTTTTTGAACAGACAAGGTTTGCAGAGAGGTGTTTGCTCCCAATGGCCCTTTCAGTGAGGCAACAAGTCTGGAGCAATTTGAGATATTCAAATTTTCCAGATTTGATGGCAAACCTCCATCACAGAGAAACTCCATTTGTGGACACTCATGTATCAACAGACTAGTCAGAGATGGAAGGAGAATATGCATGTGTCGAGGCAATGATTTCAATCTGTGCAATCTCTTAATAGCAAAGCTCTCTAACCATGGTGCAGATAATCCTTCAGCAGGAAATGATCGGAATTGAGGGCAATCAATAATTTGCAGATCCTTGAGATGATTATGAGTGCGCCCCTGTGAAATAGTCTGTAAATTACGACAATTCTTGAGGCAAAGCCGATGGAGTTTTGGGAAAAGGTCTAGAGAAATGCTCATGAGAGAGTCACAACCACCATTGATGTCCAATGTTTCAAGAAGATCATAACAGCTCACGGGAATATTTGTCTTTGATTCGCATAAGAAATCAAGAGACAATTCCATGGTGTTGTCTCCGATAACGGTTAGCCTTCTCAAAGCAGTTGGATGATAATCAAACTGCAGCTTTCCACAGTCTTGTAGGTCTAATTCACAAATTTCTAGGGCCCCAGGAGCAGAAGCTACAAGTTCTTTGCACTCACATATAAGTAGATTCCTTAGATGAAGAAGTTTCTTTGGTAGGTTCCCTTTCAGTTTGGGACAGTGTCTTATAGAAAGATGTTGAAGAAGTGGAAAAGCAGCTGTCACAGCTTGACATTCCCAATTTTCCCATGCATACATAAACGAGAACTTCAATGTTTCCAAGGATGAAAATGAAGAAGAGCTACTCCCAAAAAAATCAGCATTAATGCTCTCAATCCCACCAAGCCCACTAATAGTAAGGTCCTTGAGATATGGAAGAAGTCCAAGAGAAGGCAAACATGTGCAATATTGACAACCTTCTAAGCTTAAGGACACTACAGAAAACAATGAAGTATTGGCTAACCAACTTGGGAATTCTGCACCACCATAGTTCCAAATAGACAACTTCTCCAAATGTTTAGAAGGTTGCAAATTCTCAAGGACTTCTCTTTGTTTTATTGAATCGGCAAGGTTCCAGCTACGATTCCATTTTAACCTTAGCTCAACAAGATTTCTTTTACTTTTCAAATCTGCAGCCACTGCATCCAGGGGATTCAAAATGTTCTGCAAATCCTCAATTGTTAGCCCTCCACGTAGACTGAGGTCTCCTAACTGTTGAATATTGAACTCACTACTTTGTCCAACCCTAAAAGAACTCATCAACACTTGAAGATTTTTCAGCTTTCCTAAATGCACTGGCATCTTTCTCACATCAGTTTTCATAAGTTCAAGGCGACACAAATTGGTGAGTTTATGCAAATTAGAGGGCAGCTCCTTCAAATTGAAACATGAGTTCAGCTTTAGTATTTGTAAGTTAAAGAGTGAGCATGTTGAATCTGGGAGTTTTTCTATAAGGGTGCTTGAAAGATCAAGCGAACGGAGATGCTTAAGATCACCTACCAAACCAGGCACCTCTTTAAGGCCACGACAGCAAGACAAAGATAAGACGCGCAAGAACTTAAACTTGGAAAACAATTCATCCATCGGTATCTTGCAATCCCAATAATAATCAATGTTTATTCTCCTACTTGTTGGCATAAATGTACGTAGCCTTTTAGCATTATACAAACTCCTAAACCCATCAGAATATTGATCTTCATTCGTTACCAATGATAAGTGACGGGTTTTTAGTTGTGTCTTTTCTTCATCAACTCCAAGCCTGAAACATATGTCCCCACAAACATATTTTGCCAAATCGTTGAGAAGGTCGTGCATGACAAAGCATGTTTTGTTGTCTTTAATTGATTTTTGAAAGAAGGACCTTGATAATAGATCATCGAAATACAGTTCACCAAGTACTTCCGGACTCTTACTTTGCTGAGAGCATTGAAGAAAATTTTCAGCCATCCATAAAAAAATTAAGCTCTCCTTATCAAACTCCTGATCTTTGGGGAATAAGGCGCAATAAGCAAAACATCTCTTTAGATGTGAAGGAAGATGGTAATAGCTCAACAATAAAGCAGGGATGATTTTACTATCTTCTTTGGGTAAGCCCCATATTTTGCTTGCCAATACACTGTCCCATTCTGAAACAGATGACTTTGTGTGTAATAGACATCCAATTGTTTCCAAGGCCAGAGGCAATCCTTTGCACTTTTCAACTATCTTTTTACCAATATGCTCCACTTCAGGATTCAATTGATGATTATTATCTTGAAACGCATATTTAGCAAAAACTTGCCAACTATGATCTTCTTCTAATTGCTTTAGTTCGTGTACTTTATGTGACTGCACGGTAGTAGCAACTTTGCTACTACGTGTTGTGACAAGAATTTTACTTCCCTTAGCCCCATATTTAAGAGGAGTTTGCAATGATTTCCATTGGTCTCTATCTTCGTTCCAGACATCATCCAGAACGAGGAGAAACTTCCTTCCTGTCAATTTTTCTTTCAATCTTCCCTGAACCATTTCTAGGTTTCTGCTATCATCAATTGATTCATGGAATGCCTCAAGAATTTCTCTGGTTACATTGAAAGCATTGTATTCATCTGAAACACAGACCCAGGCTTTGAGGTCAAATTTAGCCTCCTCAATCCTAGTATCGTTATAAACATGTTGGGCAAGTGTAGTCTTACCCATCCCACCCATAGCTACAATAGAAAATACTTCTAGTTGGTTATGATTGTCAGTGTCAGAACTCAGCCAATTAAGAATCATTTCCTTTTCCTCCTCTCTGCCATAAATAACACTTTCAACCACCAAAGATGTTGATGGCAGCTTCTGTGTTACTTTACTAACCGACTCTGATCCAACACCAACACAACTAACATATTTCAAACCTAGATCACCCTTTTGGCTCGAAAGAAATTCTATTTGCTCAAGGACTTGTTCCATCCTTGATTCAATTTTCTTGTCAAAGAAACTTTTGGGAGAAGCCTTCAAGAAATTCCATACCTTTTTAGCGCTGGTGTGGGATTCAGCTTTCAACTTTCGTTTGAAAAACTCGTAGTCTATTTCATCCAGCAGATCCTCTGCATCAAAGACAGCATCTTTGACCTCATCAAGCCATGCTTTCACTGATGAATTACTGAACTGCTTTTGTTCTGCATCATCGATCACATTATTAATGGACAACAGTTTCACCTTCAACTTGTACAGTAGCTTCTCATTGAGCTTTCTTCGACGAAAGTAGTCCAAAACATGACTAGAATCCAGCCTGTCAAACAGCAGTTGAAGTACAGCACCAAAAAGAGCACCACCAAGTGTTTCTATCACTGGCATGGTTGGAAAGGAAGTGACCGAATCAAAGAGAAGAAAGGATTTATGTGAATGAGTGGCTAAGTGTGAATGCAGACAGAGCAGAGTTAACATCAACGAAGGTAATGAGCGACTTTTGTTGGAGATGGATTTACTTTAACACAAGGTTTGACGTATAAAAATTGCTTTACTTGCTTTATTTACTGTAATAAAATATCTTGCAACTTGAGGGCATTTAGTCAATTTGGGCTCCTTGATTTGTCATAAATTAGCCCAAGACCTGCATCTGATATAATTTCAGCCAGGACAACATCACAAAATCATAAAAATCCATCTACACCACAACATGAGATAGGAAAATAGGAATAGTATGCAAGACCATCTAGATGAAAGATTATGTTTAATCATAGTATCAGTTGAAACCAACTAAAAGATAAATCTTTTCTATTAGAATACTAGGACATTAGTCATACTTGTGCTTTTTGTCCCTTTTCTCTTGAAAAACTTCCAAAAACTCACCATCTACATATTCTTTTCATTGTCTCTTCTTAAGTCTTTTTCTTTTCACTTTTAAAAACTCAATATGTGCTTTAAATTCCTTAAATACAAGAAACATAATTAGATCTAGTATATGATTACTTGTGGCAATCGATTTAGCCAATGTTAATCTATGTAATTATTTATGTTACTTATTTATCACATACTACTTATAAAAGGTAAACTTAGACGATATTTGGATAAGCGGACGGATTTGTTAGAAGAAGCAAAAGTTAGAAAACTAAAAAATAAAATATTAATAAAATATAAAAAACGAGAAAAAAAATTATTGTTCTTTCTTTTACAACAGAGCAAAGATTTAAGAGAATTTACTCGCAACACAGCAATTATTTAAGAAAATTTACAATAAATTTTATTAATAATAAATTTAATAAAATTTTAAAAAAATAGTAAAACTAAAAATTATTATAATTAAAATTAATTTATAAAAATAATAATTTAATTATTTAAAATATTATAAACTTAATTTATAATTTATATATATATAAATATATATCGTTATAAAATTAACGTATAATTTATATTTATATATAATCGATTATACCTTATAATCTTTAACATATAATCGATTATATATATTCATAATCGATTATGTAAATATATATAATCGATTATATATTATAATATTAATATATAATAAATTATATATTATAAATTTAATATATAATTAATTATATTAATCATAATTTATAAAAAGTAAAAAATAATATTTTATATATTAATTTAATTTATATAATTATAATATTTAATGATATGATCGTAAAGGTGATGTTGATGTTGTGGTTGTGACTTTGTGTGTATGTTGAAGGACCTGGATTCAACACTTTGAGAATAGTAATAGTAAAAGTATAATAACAATTTTAGTAATGGTAAATAATATATTCTAATAATAGAAGTATAATCATAATCGCAATAATAACTAATTTTTAAAAAATATTTTGTACTTACATACGAATTTAATCCGTATGTAAATTACCTACGCCTTAATTTCATACAGATTTTTGTCTGTATGTAATCCATAGATAATTTAGATTACATACGAATTTTTGCTTTGGGTAAATGCATTTTTTCTTGTAGCAACCCTATCTCGAATCTCATAGTTGAGGCCACTCTGGAACCTAGCTATGGTTATCCTAGGCTCATCTCTAATCTCTACCCCTATCAAAAGTAATTTCATCTTCTACCTATACTCCTTAACACTAATGTTCTTTTGTTGGAGTCTTTGAAGTTTGGTCATAATAAGAAAGTACATGGCTTTTCCTTAGGGCAGTCCTAAGTTCATTCCAATACCTTATTTGGGGATTGTTAGGCTTCCTAAGGTCTCTAACAAGTGACGTCCACCAATACATGACAGATCCGTGAAAGCTTAAGGTAGCTAAAGAGACTCTCCTCTCATGGTCTACTTGGTGACACTCGAGAATCTATTCCACCTTCATCTCCGAATCTAGGTATTATTCAACATCTTCTTTACCATGAAAAGGGGGAAGGTCGATCTTAGGCTCCTTGGGAAAGGTAGGATTCCTATTCCTATGTTGCCTAGGAGGAGGTTGATTGTAGTCTGTATTATGATGACTACTTTTGAGAGTGGTAGTCCTCACAACGATGTCTTCTTCTACTAGACCCCTCTACGTTCATCCCTCTCTTGATTTTGCATTAATTGAGTGAACATCCCTTGTATTTCCTTTAATTCTCTCTCTTTTTATTTCATTACTCTTAGTCTCTTCACCTATTCTCTCAAGTTGAGATCCTCACTATTGTCCTTAACATTGTCCCTAACACTTCCTTGCTCACTCGATGAATGTGAATTATCATCCTTTTTTCTTCACAATATTTTTTTAGTAAAGTTTTCTAAGAAGATATTAAGAGCTTTCCAAGTAGACTCCCAGGAAAAAGCGACGAGTCACAAGTGAACATGCTTAAATAAGAATTTCCTAGCCAGAGTTTTCCTCATATTACTTCAACCAAATCTCTTAGTAAAAATTTTCAAAAGATTTTGACTAAAAGATTTTGGAAAAAAAAAAAACAATCTTGAACAAATTTTAGTTCAACCTTTCTCATCCCGAGTGTTTGACTCTCCAAATTCCTCAAAGCTCTCTCTTCTCAAGTGTTTACTCTCCAAATTTTACAAAGCTTTCAAGAGATCGTCTTCTACTATTTCACCCATCAACACCTAAGATGTTACCTTGGAAATGGTGAGTTTCAAACTAGATTTCTTAAGAAAATTTTCACTTTTAAAGAATAAAGGCAATAAAATTCTGAAAATGCTCAATTTGAAGAGGTAAACATCAAGTGATAGATTTAATGACAAACACAAAGGAGATAGAACAAATTAACAAACAACAAAATAAGGCACAAAAAGGAGATAACACTTCAAAAGGAACTTAAGAATGATTCTAGATTTTGGAAACTAAAATGAAACTCAAATTAAATCAAATTGTGTATGGTTCTCTTATATATATATATATATATATATATATATATATATATATTGACCCTTTTTTTTCTAGATTTCATTTTTTTTACTTTCTTTTGTGGCCTAATAGTGTTAATCAAACACTCCACACAACACAATTTCAAGTGCAATTTTTTTTTCACAAAATTCAATAGTGAAATATTTTTTCACAATTTCAAGTATGTTGATTCAAAAAGCACACTCTCACACACACTCAACCTAACTCCTAGACCAAAATTTCATCAAGCTCCATCATGGCTTCAAGCAATCCACGTTGCAAGCTTTGATCCATGTGGACTTCACCATATTGTTGGCTTCATTAAATCACTTAGCAACCTCGGTGCTAACATAAATAAAACACGGAGGATTCAAAAATTAAAGCTAAGTAATTAAAGTCACAAACAATAGAATAATCTAGAATACGTGATAGAAAATCCTAAAACAAAACATTGATCCAAGACAATTGAAATAATATAATTGAATCAATTTAAAACATGGAACACATAGAATATGATACAATCCTAACTAAACTCAAACAAACATAACACAAGACATGAACAAAACACATAAAAGGGAAGAAGAACACTTAGCTCTTGAAGATCCTCTATGCCTAGCTCGTGACACCAAATGATGAAAACCTATTTGGAGAGAGTGGAAGACTCCAATAAAGCTTCAAAATTTACCTCAAGTTTCCAGAGAGAAACTCAAGAAGAGTGCTCACTTCGAAGGAAGGTTCCTTGGTGGTGAACCTAGGAGAAGACTACTCCCAAATTAAGTGACTTTAAAGGAATAAGAAGACAAGCAAAATGCATAGTCAAATTCTCATTCAATTTCAAAGTGAGTAAAAGCGTAGGAGTAGGCTTTTATTTATAGGCTTAGGAGCTCCTAACACTTATCAGTCTAAGAGATATGAGACTAAAATATTCAGAGTACAACTGTACTTGTAGTTTCTGCACATACACATGTCTTAAGTCCCATATTGCTCAAATCTTGCATTTTTCAAGTGTTTATAAACTTCACATCTCCCTTAATGTGTACATAGTCATGTAGGTTGTGGTTGACTCCATTTTGACCCAAAGCCTAACCCACCTAATCTTTTATTTATTTATTTATTTATTTTTATTCAAAGGTAAAACTACTCCTATACAAAGATTCTACTGAAAGATAAGGAAGACTCTAATAATGTACCCTCCATAAAAGAAGAGTCTTTTGCAATCCCTCTTTGTCCTCTATCCTTCTAGCCATGACCCTTGTGAGTGATCCTATATGTGGTCTTGCAAGTGGTCCTCCATCATTATTGTTTATTATGAATTTATTGTTGTAAATTATTATTATTATTATTATTATTATTATTATTATTATTATTATTATTACAATCATTATTAATAATATATGTTATTAATATTGTCAATATAAATATTATTTTTATAAATAATTTTTATTTTTACAAATTGTTGTCGCAATATATTATTTTTTTAAACATAAAAATCTATTAGTTTATCGATTATTTTTGTTAAAGCTCTATTTATTTTTATAAAATTTAAATTATATTGTTTATGAATATTATTATTATATATGAAATGTTTAGAAAAATGAATTGAGGATAAATTTACTTTCTAATGGTTGAGATATTTTAAGTATGAATTTTTTAGGCTTAAGAACTTTTAAATACTTCTTAAATTTGAGTATTTTTAATTGAGTATATTGATAAGCATATACTTACCCATTTTCAAACAATTTAATTATGATTGATTCTATTGTGATTTTACAATGAATTCTAAGGTATTTCTTCAATAAAATTTTGTTCTTTACATTTTTTGTAAGTTGTGCTTTATTGTTAGTATTTTTGAAATATATTTTGGAAAAAGTAAGCTACTTGAGTATTTAACTATTTTTCCTCGATTAGAGTTCTTGGTTAATTCGCTTAGTCTTAATCAGTTTCTTGTAGTCAATAAATAAAAAATATATATCTCATTGAGTAAACACATGTAGACGAGGTGAGATATTGAATACATCAGAATACACTTGTTTTTTTTCAATAATATTAAGTTTAATTTTATTGATGCTTGTTTGATTGAGTTGAACATTTTGAAGACAATTGTTGGATAAAATTTTAATAAAACAAAGGAAGAATTTGTTGTTAAAGAACTTAAGAGTCAACCTGTTTTCTTTACTATTTTTACATTGTCTACTTTAATTTCTTACACTAAAATCTTCAAATCACCCTTTAATATACTGTTATTACTAACTTTTCTTGTTACAGATAAACTTTGAACATTGACTGAATTTACTTTTCCTATCTATATTATCATTTATTTGGTATTAAACGTTCAATATTTAAATTCTTTTAATATACTCAGTGAAATGACAACGATCAAATTTGGAGGAGTTGTTGTCGGAGAATCTAATTTGAGTTTGGTTTTCAGTTTTCTTATTTATCTATAATTTTCAATTTTTTGTATTCATCTCCATATTTATTTTTTCGCAAATGTAACTTTGTTTTCAATTACCAAAAACAATTAAAAAATGATAAAACGTAAGAAAAGAAATCTAATATTCATTATAGACAATCTTATTTTATTTTACCTTATTTCATCTTATTTTATGTTCTTATATCTTATTTAATCTTATTTTGATTTGTCATATTTTACTTTATTTTATTTCATTTCTCCTTTTAGTTATTGTTTATATCTTTATTTTTTTTTATTTCATTTTGTTTTTCTATTTTTATTTTTGATTTTACTATTTCTATTTTTATTCTTAATTTCTATTGTTGTTTTTAGTCTATTTTTTTGTTGCTTTTTTTATGGCAAGTTTAATTTTATTTTTTCCTTCATTTGTTTTATTATTTTCAACTCAAACTTTAGTTTTGTTTATTTTTAATTCTTTCAAGTGAAATTTGTGAAAGTAGTATAGGAAGAACTCTGACTATGAAAGACTTGGTATTTAAGAGTGTCTAACTGTGATCCTGGAAGTTTACTTATGTAAACTTTCAACATCTTTTCTTTAGAAAACGTTGTTTTATATAAGTAATTCAAACATGTTTCTTTCTTGATTTGAACTACTATCTTAGTTGATCTAATTTAAGGAAATTCATTCACATTCTTCTTGATTTATTGTTTTCTTAATTCATGTGTTTGCCAAATCTATTTTTCTTTTAGATCAAAATTGCAGTGATGATTTCTTTTCGATGCTGCAAAATCAAGGGGGGAAAATAGGTCAGCATCTACATAGTTGCATTGCATTATATACATAATTGCATAATTTTTCTGAGCATAATATTTTACGTAATTTGCATACATGTTTCTGCATAATTTTTAAATGTTATGAGTTGTTTGTGTTATCATAAAAAAGGGGGAGGGGGAGATTGTTGAGTCTTTAGACGGTCACATTGGTTTTATGCATTAGAAGATCTCATTCATTACATGGTTTATGATGTTATATTTTGATGATAATAAAACCAAGTTTATGTTTTAATTATTTGTTTTAATAATGTTTGCATAATGTGTAGGATATTAGAGTGTCAAAGTCAAAGTAAATGGTCAAAGTCAAATTAGACAACCAAAGTCAAAATAACATGTGTCAAATAACACGTATCAATTTTTAATTAAATTGATTATTTGTGAGAAAATGAATTTTTGAAAATAAATATTAATTAGAAATAAACTTAAAGTGAAATTTTAATTAAAATATAAAATTTGATTTTTGATAAAGATAAAATTTGATTTTGATAAAGATTGAATTTTATTTTTGATAGAGATAAAATTTGATTTTTGATAGAGATAAAAATTTAATTTTTGATTCAATATATAGCATTGAATGCACTTATTTTTACGTTTTTCACAAAATTGATTTTAAAATAAAAATCTACATAATAACACAGTTTGTTTTGTACTAGATTTAATATTTGTTTTATCTTTTATAATTTGTTTTTTTATCTTTTCGTTGAGATTCAATAAAACGAAAAAATATATGGTTCATGTAACACGTTGATTTCACACACCAAATTTAAGCATTCACAACATTCTTGTGATATTAGACGTTTAAAGCATTTATAAAACAATGATTCAATATTTGGTTATCTTTTCAAGTGATATTAGACGTTTAAAGCATTTACAAAACAATGATTCAATATTTGGTTATCTTTTCAAGTACTTTAGGCAGATTTCTTTATTCTTATCTTTTGATTATTTTTGACACAAATATCAATGGGCAGATTTCTTTATTATTATCTTTTGATTATTCATGGCAATGATAATGTATTCAAATCATCAAGTGATATTTCCACAAAAATTGGACAGTTGCACCATTTAATATATCTTTCACGTTTTTACAACATTAGATACAAATTACAATGTTTTCTATTTTTGTTTAATAAATATTCAACACAAATTCAAAACAAAAGGATGAGATTGAAATTGAAATTCAACATCAGAATCTTACGAAAAGTAGATACCAGCTATACATGTTGGTTTTAGCATCTATAAATAGGGTGGAGAGAAGCACAATGAGTAGTACCAAAGCAAGCCAAACCCATAAAGATTAATAAGACCTTTGGTCGAGTGTTATCGGAAGAGAAAACAACACTTGTGTTTTCTAGAGAGAAAAAAATACTCGTGATTCCTGGAAAGGAGAGAATACTTGTGATTTCTGGAAAGGAGAGAATAGTTGTGTTTCCTGAAAAGGAAAGAATACTTGAGTAACTTGGAGATGTGATACTAATTGTTCTAATCAGATTGATTAGTGAAAGCTTTAAGTCATTCCTTAAGGGGGAACGGATGTAACTCATGTTTGAGTGAAATAAATCTTATGTATCTCAGATTTGATTTTATAGTTATCTTGTATGCCTAAAATTTAATTGTTGACTCAAACTTTATTGTTGCCTAATTATTATTCGTTGTGAATCCAATCTATAGGCTCCATTCAACCCCCCTCTTTTGGAGCCAAATGCACCTTAAAAAACATACATTAAAATTAAATTTTAATTTTTTTACGTATATTTGCTTGTCTTCTCCAAGGCACCTTCCTTAGAAGACGAACCCTAGTTTTGAGTTTCCTTTAAAACATTGGGAGAAGTTTTGAGCTTTTTTTTGTTTAGACTTGCTACTCTAGAGATGTTTCTATCATTTAATATTTGAAAAAATTGATATTTTTTTCATTTTTATAGTTTTTAAAGTACAAGATAGTGGGATTAGAGTACAAGATAATACGAACCACTATTCATAATACTCTTGACAAGTCATATTGTTAGTGAATATAGGGTAAACTATTTATTTTTAAGAAAAAAATATTTTAAAAAATTCTAAATTGGAATTAGAAAAACATATTTTTATATTTTTAAACATATTGTTAATTTTTTAAAATGATATTGAAAAAACATATTTTTATTTTTCAAAACATATTTTTATTTTCTAAAACATATTTTATTTTTTAAAACATATTTTTATATTTTTTTAAAATGATATTGAAAAAAAAAACATATTTATGTTTTTGAAAACATTTTTATTTTTTTAAATGATATTGAAATTGAAATTGAGTAACAGATGAAATGCAAATGTAATTATACCTGTATAACCTTCTAGTCTCCACTCTCATTTTGAGTGGCTTTTATTGTGAATTGTTTTTGTCTAAGAGGAGAATCAACTATAAAAGATTTTAGGCTACAACTCGTAAGGTTGACTCAACCTAAACAACTCTACATTAGGAATTTAGATGGGGAATTCAAATCTCTAATTGGATTGATGGGTTACTGGAATCAAAGAGAGACAGGGAGGAAGAGATGATTTGTGAATGTATTCTTTTTATATGTGTGTCACTAGAAAGAGTGAAAAGTGATTCTTTTTGTCCTTTACTTTGTGCGTGGGTGAATATATATAGTGTGGGAGTAGAGTATGTATCTTCAAATTGGAAAATAAAATCAGAATTCTTTAATGAAAAAATAAAATTTGAATCCTTAAATTGCAATAAATATGAAAATATTTTAAATTGGAAATAAAATTAGAATCTTCAAATTGTAATAAATCCAAAAACCTTGCATTAAAAAAAAATCAAATCATAACTCTCAAATTGTAATAAATACAAAAAAATTCAAATTAGAAAAATAAAATTAGTACCTTTAAATTGTAATAAATTTCAAATAAATTTTAAAAGTAAAATAAGCATCCAATAATTTTCAAATCGGAATTTTGAAATTGCAAGGAATCTGAGAATCTTTAAAATATCAGAGCCCTCAAATTGTAATAAATCTAATAATCTTCAAATTTAAAATTTAAATTAGAACAATCAGAAGTACAATATATATATCTTCAAATTTAAAATTTAAAATTACATTAAAACCTTAAAGCACTCATTTTGTTTTCTAAGGAGATTTTTTTTTTCTAGCTAGTTAATAAAAAATAAATTATTACACTTTTTTTTAATTTCCTTAAAAAATAAATCATACATCGTGCACCATCACGTACTAAAAGTAAATGTGTGAGGTTGAGACCATTACTTTGCATAAGGACACACACCATCAAGTGTTGAAAAAGATATGTGAGTTCGAGACCATAACCACGTCAAAGGTTTAACACCATGTGAGGTCAAGACCTTGGCCATGTCGAGAGGGTTGCACACCATCACATGTTCAAAAATAAATGTGTGAGGTTGAGACCTTGGCCATGCTGAGAGGGTCGCGCACCGTCACATGTTGAAAAAGATAAGTGAGGTCGAGACCTTGGCCATTTCGAGAGGGTCACGCACATCACATGTTGAAATACATAAGTGAGGTCAAGACCTTGGCCATGCCGAGAGGATCACGCATCATCACGTGTTGAAGAACATAAGTGAGGTCAAGACCTTGGCCATGCCGAGAGGGTTGCGCACCATCACATGTTGAAAATAAGTGAGGTCAATACCTTGACCATGCCGAGAAGGTCTCGCACCATCACATGTTGAAAAATATAAGTGAGGTTGAGACCTTGGTCATGCCGAGAGGGTAGCGCACCATCACACGTTGAAAAATATAAGTGAGGTTGAGACCTTGGCTATGCCGAGAGGGTCGCGCACCACCACATGTTAAAAAAATGTTAGGCACATCCCAAGAAGTGGACCCATTTTGAAGGAAACATATTGAAATTTGTAAGCGAACATCAGGTGAACGCCGACATGAATTTTAAATGATGCATGTTCTGCAGTGAGTGCATAAATGCATGAATGTGTGCAATATGTTTTCATTTTTATTATTGTTGTGATGAATGAAAGTCAATATACAAATGCATGAGACTCTATTTTTGTCATTCTTATATGAATGATAGTGTACGAGGTTCTTTTTTTATTTTTTATTTTTTTTTTCTATTTTGATATTGACATTTAGAGTCAATTGTTGTTTTGTAATCATTGAATTCATTTGATATCAATATTTTTCTTTGTTCTTGAAAATGAGAGATGTTGCAAATCTTTAAATTAATTTTAAAATTAGGGACATTATTTACTTTGTCTTTTGCAACATTGTTTTGATACACGAGTGGTTGAATGGGGATGAGAAATGTGGGAGAGCAAATTCAAGAGGTTTGAAGGAAATTGAGATTGCACGTCTTCAGATATATTATCATTCGCATTCCCCTTTAAAAGGAAAAATGCAAAATATGACTGGTCTAGTTTTGGTATATCAGGTAGGCTAGATGAAATATGAATGACTTATTTGTAGTGTTGAAAGCATAACTAGGTTTGATGAAAGTGCAACATCATATAGAGAAAATTGTATGATGCAAATGGAAATTGCCCTAGTTTAGACATACAAGGGTGAAAGGTGATTTTGTTTTTGTAAGGTGGAAATGGGTTTGTGGGGGTATGGATGATTTTTTGGTGTTGTTATTAGATGGACAGAAAGCATTGTCCCAATGTTGCTCTCTTCTCTATTGCTTTACTCTTAGTTGGCTTGTTGATTGGTAAATGTAAAATAAGGTTCATACCAAGTTCAAGAGGGGGGGTGAATTGAACTTTCAAAATCTTTTCGCAAATATAAATTGTTCTTGAAATAGAGAATGAAAATTCTTAATTCAATCAATCAACACGTGTAATTCTGGACTGTCCAGTAAACAACCAATTATGCACAGCGGAAATTGTTAGAGATAAACCTAGAAAACAATTTTCAGTATAGAGATGTGTTAATCCAGAATCAAGATGATTAACCACAATCCAGTAGATTAGAAATAACCTAGAAACACAGTTGATTCAAATATATGTAAACATATTCAGTGATCAGTTTATTAAGCGAATGCCAATAGATAATAAAAAGATCAAGAAGAGAGAAGAGAAAATCAAGAACACAAAGATTTATCCTAGTTCACCCTTTCTCAAGGGTTACGTCCAATCCTTTGCAAACTAGCAAAGATTTCCACTAAAAGGATCACAAGATCAGTTTACAACCCTTGCTCCCAGCAATTTATCACTGCACCCCGTAGTACACACTGCTCCCCGCAGCACTCACTACTCACTGAACCCCTCAGCTAGTATAAAACCAGTGCAGAAACCCACTACACCAAAACACTTGAACCCGCAAGCAAACACTGCTCCCCGCAGCACTCACACTCTACTGAACCCCTCAGCAGATGTGAGACCAGTGCAGAAACCCATTGCACCAACTTAATTACAGACCCAGTAATTGAAAATAACAAACAGATTACAAAACAACAAACAAATTACAAAACAACAAGATTAACAATTGATCATACAGTACTTTTACACATAACAGATTACAAAGATTGGAGATCAGTTGTAGAAGACTTAGTTTTGGTCCAGAACCAAAGGTGCAAGAACCTCACTCAAAGATGCTTCAAGATTCATGTTCTTGGAGGTTTCTTGTTTTGAAAAGCTTTGTAAAGGATGATCGCACAAAAGGGGCGGTATATCTCACTCAGAATATCTCAAGGAATGCTTTTCGAAAATCTTAGTTATCTGAAAATGATAGTACCAATTCCTTTAAATAGCCAGATCAGTTTTAAAACAGCTTAGCTTTCACAGTTTAATTAATTGAACAAACCATTCAATTGATTGAATTGACCGTTAGTTGACCCAGTCAAAGATTCCAGTATAACAGAAATAACTGTCACATTCAATAGATTGTTTTAGAAATTTAATTGATTGAAAAATCTTTTTCAGCAAAAATTACTTTGGGCTATTTTTCTTAAAACCAGTTTTAATAAAAATATTTGTGAATCTCTTAGCACCCCAGGAATGATGAACCATGCCACTAATGATTAAGGACTAAGCCAACACCAACACACAAACCCAACTAAGGACCAAGACCGAATCACCCAACTATCAGAGCAAAAAATATCAAATTAACTAATTGAGCTAAAACACAGTTAATTAAATTTCTTCCTGTATCCAGACTCAGTTTGTTCAAATCAAGATGTTTTACTCCCCCATGATGTCCCTTAAAAGCTATAAAGAGATTAATAACATAAGATCATTCCATTAATATATATTGACCCATGGAGGTCAATCATCATAGCAAGTTGCTAATTACATCAAAGACATAGATCACGATTAAGAGAAACATCAACAAATTGGAAACATAACTGAGCTACAGGTGTTGGCACATACCCAACAAATATTCAATCCACCCAAGCTTAGTACTATACTAAGCAGAACTGAACTAAAGCAAACCAAACTGAAGAATAGACTGAAACAGATGCAAAACAACAAATAGTAAAACACACAGGGCAAACACACGAAACACACACAATTCTCCCTCATTGAGTTCATCAAATGGAGGGGATCAACATTACACAATGAGTAGTGTAAGGTGTGTGCAAGTGAATTCAGGACCTATTCCAATTTAAAGAAACTCTAGTGCACAAACAAACAAAACACTGAACAGTACAGGACATAACAAATGCATGCACAGATTTTGTTGCACAGCAGACTGATTGTACTTATCTCAAAGAATATTCTGAACTGCTTTTTGACCAGTTGACCATGAACTAATCTGTGACACGTGGCACTTTGAAGATTCTTCTCTTTAAGCATACTTGTCCCACATGCAAGTGTGTCACATGTTGCTGAACATTGACCAGTCGTGTCTCTTGACCAGGAGCGGGTTATAACCTTGTCCTTATTCTCCAGCTGCAATGATTTCATACAGTGTTGATTCTGTTGACTGTAGTTGATCAGTTCTGAATTGATTATTGATCCTTTTCATGTACTTATTCTTCACTGCACAACATCTCAACTGTCCAGATATCATTGCCTTCCCAAGAAGCATATCTTCTGGTGCAGTAATACACACATATTTTGTCTGCACATCAATCAAACAGCTACAGTAGTTTCTGCTCAATATATTGATTCTCAATTAACTGGGACACATTCCAGTTAGTAACCTACTTTCAGAATTAATTCACATTTTTGAAATCAATAATGCCCAATTCATTTTTGAGAAAATTGAATCTTTCTTTATTCAAGGGCTTTGTGAATAAATCTGCAAGTTGATTCTCCGAATCAACAAATTGAATTTCGCAATCACCATTCATAATGTGATCCCTTATAAAGTGGTGTCGAATTTCAATATGTTTGGTTCTAGAGTGTTGAACTGGATTTTTAGTCAAGTTAATTGCACTTGTGTTATCACAGAATAAAGGAATTTTAGAAAGATTAAGTCCAAAATCACTTAGTTGATATTTTAACCAGATGGTTTGAGCACAACAACTTCCAGCAGCTATGTATTCTGCTTCAGCTGTAGATAATGCAACACAGGCTTGCTTCTTGTTGTGCCAAGATATCAAAATGGATCCTAGCAAGTGACATGTTCCACTAGTGCTCTTCTTATCTACTTTGCAACCTGCAAAGTCAGAATCAGAATATCCAACAAGATTTAAAGTTACCTCACTTGGATACCATAGACCAACTTCAATAGTTCCCTTGAGATACTTCAAAATTCTTTTGGTTGCTACATAGTGTGATTCTTTCGGTTTAGCTTGAAATATGGCGCACAAACACATACCGAACATGATGTCTGGTCTACTTGTTGTCAAATACAGAAGTGATCCAATCAATTGTTTGAACTTAGTTTGATCCACATCAACTCCAATTTCATTAGCATCTAAATAGCATCCAGTGGCTATTGGAGTGGAAGCTTCCTTGCAATTTTCCATATTAAATTTCTTCAATAATTCCCTGCAATACTTTGCTTAACAAAGAAATATGCCATGTTCAACTTGTTTAACCTGCAAGCCTAAGAAGAAATTGAGCCCCCCATCATGGACATCTCAAATTCTCTTTGTATAGTAGCAACAAACTGCTGACATAAACTTTCATTAGTTGAACCAAAAATAATGTCATCAACATAAACTTGAACAAGTATTATCTCATTGCATGAATTCTTAATAAACAAGGTCCTATCTGTTTTCCCTCTCTCATAGCCTTGAGAAAGCAAGAAATTACTCAACCTCTCATACCACTGTCGAGATGCTTGCTTTAACCCATACAAGGCCTTCTTGAGCTTGAAAACGTAATCTGGATTGTTGTGATCTTCAAATCCAGGGGGTTCACTCACATAGACCTCTTCATCAATGAGCCCGTTCAAGAAAGCGCTTTTGACATCCATTTGATGTAATCTCAATCCCTTCATGCAGGCATATGCTAGTAGTAATCTAACTGCTTCCAATCTAGCTACTGGTGCATAGGTTTCACCAAAATCTGGTTATATCCTTTTGCCACAAGTCACGCCTTGTTCCTCACAATGACACCTTGTTAATCTATCTTGTTCTTGAAAACCTACTTGGTTCCAATTACATTCATCTCCTTTGATCTAGGAACAAGTGTCCATACCTCATTTCTTGCAAATTGGTTCAGTTCCTCGTGCATGGCATTTATCCAGTTGTTATCTTCTAGAGCCTCACTCACTGACTTAGGTTCAACTTGTGACACAAAGGCCATATGTTCACAGAAATGGTTCATGGATCTTCTAGTAGTCACACCCTTCTGTAGCTGACCAATGATATTGTCCAATGATAGATTCCTTGGAACTCTCCATTCTCTAGGTAGTTCAGTACTCGTTGCTGCTGCTCCAGTGCTAGATTCAATCGGTTGATCTTGTGGTTCAATAGATTGAACTTCATCCGATTGATTGTCTTTTTCAGATTTAACCAGTTGATCTGTGACAATCTTCTGATTCACTGGTTCATCATCATCTGCAGTAATCTTAATGCTTTCCTGCACTTTGTGGTCAGTTTCATCAAATGCAATATGCATGGATTCTTTTACAACTATGGTTCTCCTATTATACACTCTATATGCATGACTATGCAGTGAATAACCAAGAAAGATACCCTCATCCGCTTTTAGATCAAATTTGCCTAAGTTATTTTTCCCATTGTGTAAATAAAACATTTACATCCAAAAACTTTTAAATGGGAAATGTTAGGCTTTCTACCTTTAAATAGCTCACAGGGGGTCTTCTTCAAGATTGGCTGAATGAGTACTTTATTCAGTACATAGCATATTGTACTAACTGCATCAGCCCAGAAGTATTTAGGCAAATCTGTTGCATTCAGCAGCGTCCTAGCCAGCTTCTCCAATGATCTATTCTTCCTCTCTACCACTCCATTCTGCAGTGGAGTTCTCGGTGCAGAAAAATTGTGCTTGATTCCTTGCTTCTCACATAATTTATCAAATCTTTCATTTTGAAATTTGCCCCCATGATCTGATTTAATAGTAGAAATCCTTCATCATTTCTCATTTTGAATGACTTTGGCAAATTTCTCAAAAGCAAGATAAGCATTATCTTTTGTGACAATGAATAAAGTCCATGTAAACCGTGAGTAATCATCTACAATTACTAGACCATAGTAATTACCACCTAGGCTTTTGGTTCTTGAGGGACTAAATAAATCCATGTGAAGCAACTCAAGTGGTCTAGTTGTTGAAGCAACATTAATCGGTTTAAATAACTGTCACATTCAATCGATTGTTTTAGAAATTCAATTGATTGAAAAATCTTTTTCAACAAAAATTAGTTTGGGCTATTTTTCTTAAAACCAGTTTTAATAAAAATATTTGTGAACCTCTTAGCACCACAGGAATGATGAACCATGCCACTAATGATTAAGGACTAAGCCAACACCAACACATAAACCTAATTAAAGACCAAGACTGAATCACCCAACTATCTTCATGTTGGCCCAAAGTCTTCACTTGAACAATTCTGGTCCAGGTTGGTTTCAACAGATTCTTCATGAGGTAGTCTTCATCAACTCACGAGCTAGACATTGATCTAACATAGTTCAGATCCAATCCATCAAAAACTTCAGCAAGTTATGGTCTTTTTTGACTTCATCAAATCACATGCTTAGCCTTGGTGCTAACAGTAAATCCTTTTCTATCAGATTTTCCTTTTTCTTTCTTTCCTTTTTTTTCGACACTCGTCGTCAGTCACATCCTTTTGTTACAAGGTTAAGCTTTATGAAAATTATGGCAATCATTCTTCAATATATACGGACTTTATTAGGCTTGTAACGTCACCAGGGGCTACAAGGTGGTGAAGAAAAGGATATAAAGGCTCAAAATAATATTTATGGGTTTATATTTTTTTCTTGAAACAAGGATCACCAACCAAGTGTTGTGAAAAATAGCCAAGGTTTTCTTTTATAAGACTTTGATCATTTTCTTTTCATCTTTTTTTTCATCACTTTCTTTTATTTTTTCACCACTTTTGCGTTCTTTTTTATCACTTTGTGATAACATTCTTAGTTGTGAATTCACATCATTCTTTGAGGGCTTTCTTCTACTTGATTCTTAAGAGCTTTTGATGTACACATTGATCTGAGTTTCAACATAATGATGATCTTTGTTTAGGGTGTTTTGAAAGGAAATATTTATTTTTAGCTCAAAAAGGGTGTAATGGATTTATAAGCTTTTGTATTAAGAAATATGATCATATATCATTTTGAATCATGATTGTTTAATTTTTAAAGAGTTTAACAATGAAACAAAATTTGATGACTTCGAACACGAGTTGTTTTTTTCTTTGTCATCCTATCTTTTGCTTAGATCGCCCTTGCAGGTTTTCAATCTAACGACTTTTATTTTTTTTCTTTGCCTTTATAGATTGGAGATTAACCATTCAACCAACTGAAAGAAATTCATTTCAGTACTGTTGTAATATTCTTGTTTTGCTGTTTTGAGCGATGGCGACAACTACCGAGGCAAATCCTTTTTTTTTTTTGGATGAATGAAGGCTAAAAGGTTTTAAGCAACATGTATGTCAATGCTTCAATGGAACATGTCAACTTTTATCCCTTATTAAAACATTAAATTATGAAAATGCGTAACATCTTTTCTTTTTATTTTTGTAATTTCATGAATTCAAAGATTGTATCAAAGAAATAATTAACTCAATCATGTGATCACTTTTCTTTTCATTTCTTTTATATACCATGAATTTGGTAACACTAAAATGGGAAACAACCAAATTTGAAAATTTTGCAATGCAGTAATTTTTTAAATTTTATTTTCAAAATTCTTTCGAAAGGAAAGAAAAACATGTTGTGGAATGAAATATGGATGAATGCTGTGGAATGAAATATGGATGCATGTCAGGATGTATGACGCATGTTGAGATGTATAATGCATGTATGATGCATGTCTAGATACATAATGTCTGAATATATGGTTAAGATGTATGATAAAGGTCTAAATGTATGATGCATGTCTAAATATATAATGTATATTTAGATGCATGATGCATGTTTAAATGTGTGATGCATGTTTAGATGTATGATGTATGTCTAAATATTAAGATGTATGATGAATGTTTAAATATATGATACATGTTAGGATGTAAGATGCATGCAAAGCTAACTAATGTATGTATGTCACAACTTATGGATGAGTGTTATATATGGTGCAAAGTGACATGATAATTCAAAAATTTATGAAATAAAAAATTATATACATATTACTATGAATGCCTAGTAACATGATATGCAATTGACAACCTAAACGACATGATTAAAACATAATGAGAAACCATGCATGCTTGTACTTCAAAAGGTACTTATTAGTTACATGTAGATGCAAATGTAACCATTTATTAATATGTACAAACAAGCGGTGAGGGGTAGAGGTGCGCAATGATCTCCCTTAGTGCCCTAACCAAGGTTTAGAGTAGTCGTGTTTAAAGATATAGGGCAGTAGATGTGTACCCACATGGGAGGGCTCCTAATCTCTAAAGTATAAGGCCACAAGAGATATGACTCACTTTAGTGCATTACCCACAACAATTGGTAGCCAACTTGATGTGAGCATACAAGTGAAGAGAATAGACTCTAGTTGGGGTTCTCGTAATAACCAGAATGGGAAGTACACCCTCATTGACACTGCTACACAACCCCTTCTAATTCCAAGCTTTCTCAAACTCGGGTATAGGGCCCCACTCATCATACATGTAATAAAAGTGGGTGTGTGAAGGGAGAAAAGTGCATACCCATTGCATCACCTACAAAACAACCAGAAAAAAAAAATTCGAAGCATATAAAACATGTCTTCTATCCTAAGGTTCAATATTTCAACAATAATCATAAAAAAGGGAAAGTAAAAGCATATGTAGAAAAAGAAGAGAAAAGATAAACATTTAGAAAACCACATTCATTTTTTACTCATTTAATTAATTTGGCATGACTCTCTAAACGTATCCCTAATAGAGTCGTCATTTGTCGTAACCGAGGTCACGACGAAGACGACGAACAAAAAATAGAAATAGAAAGGTAAATTAGAAAGGTATTGCTCTTTAGAAAATAAAACAAATAGAGGAGTCATCATCATAGTTTATTATGGAAAAACCAAAGATAAGGCAATGATCTATGAAATTAGATTAGGATCTGGGGATCGATTACGTGTAGAGAAGGTATTAGCATCCTACAGCGTCTGTCTTAAGACGGTACCTTTAATCAAATGAGCAAAATGAGTGTGGTGTTTTAGAATATTTATTTTTTCATAAAAAAAAGAAAAGAAACAAAAATGCAGGTAGAGACAAAGGAAATATATATTTTCTTATTTTTTGACTCGATAAAGATTGACCTTGCTCCTACCTATTTTCATCCATGATAGAAAATCAGGGTTTACGTAGTTCTAGATAAAAAAAATGTTTGTTGGTGTGTTGATATTTTTTATTTTTTGAAAATTTAATATTTAGAAAATTTAATATTTTTACAATTTTATAATTTTTAGAACACAAGATAGTGGGATCGACTATTCATAATATTCTTGACAAGTCATTTTGTTAGTTGATATAGTGTAAACTATTTAGTTTTGAGAAAAAAACATATTAAATTTTTTAAATTGATTTTAAAAAACATATTTTTATTTTTTGAAACATATTTTTAATTTTTTGAAATGATATTGAAATAAAAAACATATTTTTATTTTTTTAAAACATATTTTTATTTTTTAAAAAATGATATTGAAAAAAAAATATTTCTATGTTTTAAAACATATTTTTATTTTTTTAAAATGATACTAAAGAAAACATATCTTTATGTTTTTTAAAATGATATTGAAATTGAGTAAGAGATGAAATGCAAATGTAATTATACTTGTATAACCTTATGGTCTCCACTTTGATTTTGAGTGGCTTTTATTGTGAATTGCTTTTGTTTAAGAGGAGAGTCACCTATAAAATATTTCAGGCTACAACTCGCAAGGATAACTCAACCTAAACAAAAGATTGTGATTTGTTAAATTAATCTACTCTACATTAAGTATTTGGATGGAGCTTTTGAATCTATAATCTTGTTGGGTTGATGAGTTACTGAAACCAAAGAGAGACGCGAAGGAAGAGATGATTTGTGAATATATTTTTTTTTATATGTGTGTGACAAGAAAGAGTGAGAAATGAATTCTCTATATCCTTTACTCTGTGTGGGTGAATACATATAGTGTAGGAGTAGAGTATGTATCTTCAAATTGGAAATAAAATCAGAATTTTTAAATTGGAAAAATAAAATTTGGATGCTTAAATTGTAATAAATCTAAAAATCTTTAATTAGAAATAAAATTAGAATCTTCAAATTATAATAAACCCAAAAATCTTGAAATTAAAAAAAATAAATCATAACTCTCAAATTGTAATAAATACAAAATTTTCAAATTAAAAAAATTAAATCAGAACCTTTGAGTTGTAATAAATTTAAAAAATATTAAAAATAAAATCAAAATCCAATAATTTTTGAATAAGAACTCTTAAATTGTTATAAATATGAGAATTTTAAAAAAAAAATCAGAATCCTCAAATATGAATAAATTTGATCATCTTCAAATTTAAAATTTAAATTGGAACAATCAAAAGTACAATAATTCTTTTTGTTTTCTTCTGTATTTTTAATTAGCGAGCTAGGCCCAAACTACATTAAAACCTTAAAGTACTCATTTTGATTTTTTTAAGAGATTATTTTTTTATTTTTCTAACTAATCAATAAAAAATAAATTATTACGCACTTTTTTTAATTTTCTTAAGAAATATATTTTATTTTTCCGGACGAAATTGAGTGTTGATAAATGTGTACGACTATAATGTGGACGAACCTTTCCAAGTTTGAACCCCAAAGGTTGATCGTAATAATGTGAACAATCCTATCTAAGGTCAAATCTCCGAAGGTCGATCGTCATATTATGGAGGAATCCCCTCAATGTCGAACTCCCAAGTTCGACTAGCTGATTCTATCTTTTCATATGTTTACGTTCGATTTATGATTATTTAAGTTTAACCGATTGTTAGACAAATGAAAATTAAACCTATTCTGAGTCAGTAGTTGAACACTCATTTAAAAACAAAATCACAATAATAATTAATTGAAAATATAAAAAAAGTATTCAATTATCAAAGGTAGAAATTATTAAGGTTAATTTTTCAACACCTCCCATCCCAACAAGATGGGAAGTGATATCTAGGAAGGAACTGTACTATAAATATGAACTAACTCAAAGTACTATAAATATGAACTAACTCAAAGTCAAAAGGGGAAAAAACTTTTCTATGAGAACAAATTAAAGTCCACAATAAAATAAGTAAAATGTTTCCTACCAACAATAACAAAAGAGACTAACACATGGCAAAATCTCCACTCTACATACGGCTAGCTTTTGCCTTTTTATTTAAGAATCATGATAGTTTGATACCCTTACGTGTCATTATTTCCATTTGACATTGTTATATGAGAAAAATAATAATTTTTTATTCACTTGGTGTATTATTTTTTATTCACTTCGTGTGCTATGTTCATATTTGTTTTTCGTTTCTCATTTGAATTTTAAAAATACTTATCAATAAACCATATATTAAAATAGAAAAAACCACTTAAATGTTCTTACTTTCTATAATAACATTATAACTGTATTTTTCTCATAATTAGAGAAAACGTGAACACATTTCTCATAATTAGAGAAAACATGAACACATCATGTTCTTATTTTCCATATCAGATATCAAAATAAAAGAAATCATATAACTACGTTGAAATGTTTTTTTAAAGTGTCTTCCATTCTAATCTTCACGTTTTCGTAAACTCTTGGGGTTTCACGAGTTACCTTGTCGTTCCACGGTACGCTTCCTTCAACTGCAATCTTTTTCCCTTTTTAATTAAATAATTCTTTTTTTTCTGGAGTAATTATCTAAATGTGGAAACATAAATTTGATTATATAAATATAAACTATATAATAGTTATGTCATGAGTGAGTTTGAATGTGATGGGAACTTAAAATAAAAGCCACGCTCTTCTACATTCTTGAATGGAGCACAATTGGGGCGTGGAATTTCGATCTCCATTGTTCATTGACTTTAATAATAGAAAAAAAAAATCACCAGTTACCTTGCTACACGGTACGCTTCCTTCAACAGCAATCTTTTTCCCTTTTTAATTAAATAATTTTTCTGGTTTAATTATCTATCTCGAAACATAAATTTGATTACATAAATATAAACTATATAATAGTTATATGTCATAAGTGAGTTTGAATGTGATGGGACACTTAAAATAAAAACCACGCTCTTCTTCATTCTTGAATCGAGCAAAATTGGGGCGTGGAATGTCGATCCAATTGTTCATTGACTTTAATAATAGAAAGAAAACTAAACCTTTAAATAAGCGCCCAATCCAAAACGAACCTTGTGTTTTACATCATCTCACCTGGACTCTGTGTATATTATTATATTTGCTTTTATATTTATCTCATTTTACAGTGGGTATGTGGTAGAGGTGTGGTCGGTGCACAGAGTAACTTGACCATGTGTGGAAATCGTGCAAGCAAAATTGGTTAGAAGTCCAAATTAAGATAAATTACTTTATATTATACTTGAATCTAGAAATTCTCCTGGAGATTGGGTTATTGTGCTTGAATCGTAGCATAACATTTAGATTGCTAAAAATTTAAGGGTATTTGATTTCTATTTCTAATTACAAAAAATTTTCCGTTTTTAAAGTGGGAATAAAGAAGGTTTTTTAACAGCTTGTGACATGAAAGAAGGTTGAATAGGATGGAGAGTGGAGAAAGTGAAAGACATCTTGTAATTGTTTTTTATTTGTATTTTATGACGTTTGGAAATAATTTTGAAAACAAAATGTATTTTGAGTGAGAGATTGGTTGCTGAGAACTTTGAGATTCTTTATAAAACAATATTTTATAGATCAGAACGTGAGAAGGGAGTGAAACTCACACTAATATACTTTTTGTTTTAAGGTTTTAAAGAATGACAACGTGAGAAGGGAATGAAACTGACTCTAACGTACTTTGTTATATTTTTTTTCAAAGTTTTTTATATTTTTTTAAGATTTTTAACAAGGTCACCCAATTCAATAAATTTCTATCTTATTAATTTTTCTTTTCAAGTTTATTAATTTTTTCAAGATTATGATTAGCCTCATTTACCAGATATGTTTAGATTAATAAAATGTTAACTAGATATTAGCCTTTTTTTACCACTATGTTCTGATTAATGAATTGTTTACTATGTGTTACTTTTTGATTGGTATGTCTTGATTATTGCTGATTACGTGTTACTTTTTTATTGGTATGTCTTAATTATTGCTTATTACATGTTACATCTTTAATTGATATGTCTGTATTATTGTTAACTATATGTTAGCTACTAGCTACTGACTATGTGTTAGAGTTCACCAGACACTAGATTTATCAATTGATGACTACATGTTAGCTTATTGACAACATGTCAGCCTCATCTCGATACATCCGACTAATAAAATATTGACTAGAATACATTCGACTAATAAAATATTGACTAGAAGTCAATCTCATCTATCGGCCCATCTAGATTATATAATCTATAAGAGAAAAGTTATTTCTTACGACTCATGTAATCTAAAACTTCAAAATACTATTTTGGATTACATAATTAAGAACAATAATTTGATGCTCAAACTTGTATTCTAGATTATACAATTTTGGAAGTTTCAAATTGTGTAATCCAAAAGTCAAAATGATTTGGAATACAATTTTGGCTTTCACATTACAAAATTTGAAAGTCTGTATTGTTGTTACACTTTCGGTAATGTTGCTTTTCTTTTACAGAAATTTGAATTTTGGAGTAAAATATCATATATGAAGTTGATGGGTTCTCTCATATGGATGAAATGCCTGATATGTGAAATTTGGGGCAACATAAGATAAATTGGTTGAAGGGGATTGCATTGAAGCTTTTACAATGGATGACATAAGTAAAATATGTTATTATTTGTGTAAACAAATTGTAACAAAAGACATATGCTTATGTTGTAATGTATTTATGTAGGTATTTGGAATGCATTACTTGAATAGATGTGTGGGGTATCATTAAAATTTAGATTTGTGATTGTGATATTGAGGTCTGATGCAACAAATCTACAATAAGGAAGAAAGATATATGTGTTGTTAGGATGGAAAAGAGATTATAAATAAAAGAGATAGAAAAAGGAGTTATAAATCAGTGTATCTGGAACATGAAAATGTGACTCTCCATTTAAACTGAGGTAAACTGACACACAATGGAGGAGAGTGGATTATGAAGATCATAAGTAAGAATCATAATCATGAGTTGGTTGATATGTTAGTAGGTCATCTTTATGATAAAAGCCTAATAAGCATTCCATGATATCATTAAAAGTCAACAAACATTTTACTTATTTTATCGACAAACATGATTAATAGGTTTGCAAAGTTTACTAAACATGATCCATCATATTTTAAGTATGTTGATGTAATACATTTTATGCATGACAATTCTTATACCTGGAAATCAGGTAAGGAGAGAGGGAAAATTAAAGTAAGCATGGACATGAAGTAAGTTGCCATGTTGGATCAGTCTCACGCCGATTATCTCTCACACATAGTCAATGTTATTGATGTGAGTGATGGTTATTGTAGTGATTAGTCTATTGTTGCAATGTACATGGTTGTAAAATTGTTACTTTTAAATAATTATATTACTTATCGTGAAAACATATTAAAACACAAGAATAAAGAGTTGAATTGTGTTTTAAAACTTTTTGAAATCTTTTTGCATTGTTTTGTCAAATAAATGGTAATCAGACGAAGTTTATACTTAACAAGCGATCTGTTTAGTAGTTTTTAAGGATACTGTCTGAAGAAGAACATTAGAAACACCTGTAAATTTGATAGACGCATTATAAAAAAAAAGAAAAAAAAAAAAACTCTTTTCTAAACTTGTTTTTTGTAAGGATCTCATCCTTTAAGTTAGATGAAGTTTTATATCATGCAATCTAATAAGATAAAGGACGAGAAAGAATCATCTAGAATATTTTTATAACGATTCATCTATAAAAAGTAGATTATGTCTAGCTCTTAATCAACTAACCAAGTTTCACTATGTAGACTAATGTTTTGATGATACAAATGAGTTTTTTGAATATACAATCACTTTTGACTAAGTATTATTTAGAATGAAATCATTTTTAACTAGAATGTACGTGATTCTTGTAATACCCCAAAATTTACAAATTCCAATCTAACCGTAATTGACTTTGATTAGAAATCCCATCACTACTCAATAAAACCCCCAATCAAAATCCTAATCTACAAAATAATTTTTATTTATTAACTTACTAATGATAACACTATAGTTAATTTAATATGAAAATGTTACTATGAATACAAAAAATATACATCTAGTAGTTTAAGCTTAGAGCAAGTAGGTTAATAAACTAATTAATCTAGACCACTTTAGCCAAACATAGAACAACCTCTCCCTAGAGATAAACTAAAGTATAAGTAAGAAGGAGTTTAAACCCCACCCCACCCCACCCCACTTGATTGGACATGAATTATTACCTTTTTTCCAAAAGGTTAGTGGCAAATGAACTTGAAAAGTTATTAAAATAAGCCTCTTCAAAATTGTAAATTACTTGTATATGTTTTCCGAATGCGAACACATCAGTTTTGGAAAAAAAGTAACATGATATCTCACACTAACATGCTTTTTCAATAACAAAACGATAATTTGACACCCTCTACAATGAGAAAACATTCATTTGGCATCCCGTTTTATTTTAAGTTAAAGAAATAAAAGAAATATGATTAAAAAGGAAGTTTGTTTTGTATGTTTATTTAGTTTGGTTCCATATTTTTATTCTTACTTTTTTCCTTTTAGTAAATTTTCATAAGTTAAACTCTAGAGTGTGTGAACTTGTTTCAGACCTCAGTTATAATGATGTCTAAAATGAATTTTATAAAAACATAAGTAGTTGATTTGTTTTTGTTATAGGTGTCAAAGTACTTGCTCCTTTTCATCATGCATCAACCAATAATACTTTATTACTAAACCACGAGAGGCTATTCAAACACATACATTACAACATACAAGATCTTAAAAGATATATAGTTTCAATCCGCGTACAAGAAGACGAGATTGTTGTTACAGAAAGGCAATCTAAAGTGCTACACTAAACCAAGTCATAGTGTCTTATTCCGCAAGCAGTGAGAATATTCTCTAGATGTAAAACCATGACCTTAGGTGATAATACGATTAATTATCATAGCTTTTTCAAAATAAGGGGCACCCCCTCTTTGGGCTGCAAACTAAGCCTAACTGCAGGTGCATGTTCATAGGCAGGAGAAAGCTCGAACGAGAAATTCTGCAGAAGCAATGACAACACTATCTTGGCTTCCAGCAAGGCAAAGTTTTGGCCAATGCAAATTCTAGGACCCCATCCAAATGGGTAAAACGAAACTTGGCCTTTTGTTACCTTAGCAACTCCTTCAGAGAACCTCTCTGGTTTGAACTCCTTTGCATCATTACCCCAGATATCACTGTCCTGGTGAAGTAAAAGAATTGGCATGGTAACTTTTACTCCTGCAGGTAATGACAGGTTTCCAAGTTCCATGTCCTTCTGAAGAGTGCGATGGAAGAAAATGGTAGGAGGGTATAACCTCAGAACCTCGTACAGAATCATGGTCATCTACGGAAGAAACAATTTGGCACATGTTAATAGATAATGAATATAATCAAATGAAAGCATGTGATACATACAGTTTTAAGCTGACTTAAACCATCAAAGTTTGGATTTTGTTTTCCAAAAACATGAAGAACTTCCTCCCTTGCTCGTGCTTGCCATTCAGGATACCTACTCAACATGATCAATGCCCAAACCAGCAGAGAGGCAGTGGTCTCTTGCCCTGCTACGTAGAATAACTTGCATTCACTGATTACATCTTCAATCGTCATTCCAACACTCTTACTGTTTCCGTTTCCCTGGATTTCCATTCGATTTGATTCCAAAAGTATGCCTAATAAATCTTCATTGCTGGATTCACCATTCTTCATGGCTTTCTCTCGTTTTTCTATGATAACCCCAATTGAATTTTTCATTTCTTTATCAAGTGCTCTCATCTTCATTTTGGTAGGTGTTGGTATATACCTAGAAACATGCATATTAATTATAAAGGAAATGACTAGTTTATGAGACTTATACTTATTTTTAACTAAACTAAGATAGGTCAATTTCCAAACAATTTGAATTCTGATAGCAGTAGCTCTTGTTCTTGTATTAGTCATTATGTATGCACATTTTTTCTTGAATTTCAAAAATTATTTGGGACCAGATATCAAATATACCTTAAATCAAATTCTGTATGTAATTCATGGTTATTTGTCATCACTATAACAGTGATTTGCTGTTATGAATAGCTTAATCTCTATTTACAATGTCTAGCTTTTAGGGTGATTCCCTGAGGTTCTTATAAAATTCATGGAGAGTTCAGTTTCAATAAAACTAAAACATGTTTAATTTAGTAATCACATTATACCAAAGATAAGTGTGGTCTTACTGCAATATTGGGTTGTCCCTGTACATTGCAGTGGTGACAAGGTACCCCTGAATTTTCAGAAGTCGAAATATTTTTTCTCCTTCTGCATAGCTGCTTCCAAAAGCTGTTCTAGAAATTACATCACGAGTCAAATTCTGAAGGAAAGGCCAAACGTCAATCTCGCTTTTTCCCTCTGATGACAACATTCCCATCCACGTGCTAATCACATCATGGCAGCTTTGGGAGAATGCTGGTAGCATATTCTGCATATTAAGTATCAATTAAGAGTCTAATTAGATTACTAAACACAAATTAAATTAGTGTGTAATTATAATGTACATCAATTTTTTGTACATGTAAAAATATTATTTATTCATAAACTAAAGTAATAACCTTACTTTCAATTTTCCCAAGTGGAATGCAGGGTTGATAATCTTTCGATGTTGAGCCCACTTATCACCCTCGTGACTTATCAGACCATTGATGAAGAACTTGAAAATGCTACTTATCTTTGGTTTCTGGAAATCATGAACGTTATTGAAGATTTCTTTGATTTGATTTGGATCAGCAATGACGACTTTTGGTGTTGCGTCTTCCCAAAAAAAGGAATTCTTGCCTGCAAACAATTGACTTATTAGCAACTGCTCAAAACTTTTTCTATTCAGTTTTCAGAAACTCACGATTCGAACAACTTTTAAGATTCCATAAACAGTGAATGAAAAAATAAAAACGAATGAGTGAATAGTAGATACACGAATCTAACTGGATCACTATTTCTGATCGCAATTCCTAATTAAGTACTTATGAGGAGGAAGGAACATGAAGTGAACCGTATTTGGCAACAGTGTTGAGAACCGGAGAGAACACGCGAGGAGCAACATCATCGGAGACAGCAAAAGATTGAGAATTAGGCGTGTTTTGTGGAGGCTGGTTTTGGTTGGGGGAGGGGCGTGAAAGGGAGTAGGGGTCACCATGAAGACCTTGTGCTCTTAGAAGCTTTTCGAAGCTCTTAGGCCTAAGCCACAGAGAGTTCAGCATCTTCACTGCCCATATGGGAACCACAGCTATGATGACTGTGAGCACACACAGTATTGCTGTGGAGGAAGAAACTGAAGATAGCTCCATTTTTCGGGAGCTCTCGGAGGAAGTTAGATGGCTATTGCACAGCGACTTCAGATTTGTAGGGCCTCTAGTTTTTAGTGGTATTTAAAAGTCAAAAGCCTTCCCTCGTGTAACGATGAGAATTTTTATATTATTTTATAATTTTTTATATCAAACACGTATTATGCGCCTGTCGGTCTTTCTTATAATTTTTTTATTAATACATAAAAATATAATAACTAGATATATTATTTATTGTATAAAGTATTTTTTAATAAAAATATACAATGAAAAGTTTTAAATATTTATAATTTAATTATATCTTTACAGATAGTTAGTTTTTTTAATTATTTATAATCTATTATCTTTTTATTTTTCTTTTATTCTTACCAAAAATTTTTGGACTTAAAAGAACAATGTTAAATTTCAAGAGAGGATGTCAACTTTGAAGATATATTGATTGTTTTAGCTTTTATTCTACGTATTTGAGAGTTTTTTTTTTATATAAAGTATTTAAAAGGTTATTACTTCAACACAAAATCTATATTAAAATCAATATAAAACATTGTTTTTTAAAGAAAAAGGATGTATAATTATGTTATTTGATTTAGGTTTTAAATAATCACTTAAATTATTTTTGAGATGTTTCGAAACAGAATGATCATTATTAATTAATTTTTTGATTAATTTTGTTTTTTGAATTAAATGTAAAGTTAAATTAATCCATTAACACGTGTTTATTTTTCAAATGTCAATATGAATAATAGATTAACACATGATTAATTTTGTTTTTTTAATTAAATGTAAAGTTAAATTAATCCATTAACACATGTTTATTTTTCAAATGTCAATGTGAATAATAGATTAACAATTTAAAATAATTGATTAAATATGTGAGAATTAGTTTTTAATTAATGTTTTTTTAACTCTATAGATAGAATATTTGTCTTACTGTTTTAGACATCAAATACTATTATGAAAAAGAAATTTATTGTGATCACTTAGCTTTTAACAACTACTACTTTCAAGTTTTATATAAAGTTATCCTTTAAAGAAGATGAGATATATCAAAATTCAATGACCATGTTTTAAACTTAATTGTTTCAACAATTAATCAAAATTATGAGTGTTAGACTTTTTACAAATAGCTTGTAATAAAGATATAAAGATAGTGGATTTGATTATTGGAAGCACTACAAAAAATTGGATATGTGATAACAATTTTCATATGATGATTCTTAAAAACTGTGATAATTATTTATATAATATGACACTTTAATGATTATCATATTTCCTGTTCAAAATATAACATTTATAAGTGTCACATTTCTTGATTCATTAAATGCAAGAGGGCTATCCCATCTATATATAAAGTCCATTACCTCTTATAAAAACTTACTTTAAGATTGAACTTGAATTTGACTACGCCTATTTACTTGTCTTCTTGTTCTTTTGAAGTCTCTAAAATAATAGTATTCTCCTAAGAGATATTGCCCGAGGCATATTCCTTGAAAGAGGAACCCTAGTTCTAAGTTTCCTTTGACAAACTTGCGAAAGTTATAAGTTTTGATTCTATTTTTTCGCTTCAGAGATGTTTTTTTTTTCAAATGTTTAATTGAATTACTTGTTTAAACATGACTAGTAAGTTGAGTGGAGTAGAATTGAATCCAGGTTATAAATTGAATGTATAAATATGTGATATATACCATTATAATATGGACAAACATCTTCAAAGTCAATCTTCGTAATATGAACAAACCTTTTCAAGACTGAAACTTCTAAGACCAATTGTCATAATATAGACAAGTTCTCAAAGTGAAACAATAAATATAAAAATTGGTCTCAGACTAATTCAACTAAATATTCACGTCTATATAAAAACAAAATATAATTAATATATATATATATATATATATATATATATATTAGTATAAATGCTTTAGTAAATATGATTGCAATCCAAGATCTTAAAAAAACTTTCTAACTTAAATTCACTATTTTAAATCGGAATAAATTAACATTAAATGAATCGTACCAAGACAGCACAAAAGCACAAATGAAGTGAAAGGAAAACAGAAGGATGAAATCAGAAGAAACAAAAGAGACGAACACATGGCAAAATCTCCACAAACTGAACTTGGTTGGGGTGTTAAAGAGTATTCTCGTACCTTTGCCACTTATTCTCCAGAAGGGAAAACGACACTGACGATGTCACTGTCCAGATTGTGTTTTGCGGGATTTCCCATACTGATCTCCACCTGTAAAAGACGACTAGGGTTTCACCTTACCTTGTCGTTACAGGGTACCCTTCCTTTAACTGAAATCTTTTTCCCTTTTTAATTAAATAATTCCTTTTTCTCTATATCTCCAAACATAAAAATATAAAATATATTATATATATCTGTCATCATTGACTTTGAATGTGATGGGACACTTAAAATAAAAGCCACGCTTTTCCTCATCCTTGAATCGGGCACAGTTGGGACTTGAAATTTCCATCTTAATTGTTTATTGACTTAATAATAAAAAAAACTAAACCTAGAGTAAAATAAGCACCTTATCTTTTCCATCACTTCTCATGACTCTGTATAGTTTCTACCTTGTAAAATTGTTTTCTACATTAAATAAATTTTTAATATATTAATAATGTCTTTCTAATTTTTATTTTTAAAATTTATATATTAAACAATTTTACTGTTTTTCATAAGCATAGAAATATCGTATAATTTTTTTTTTCAATCAATTGTATTATTTTACTTTTTATTAGATGAAATGATATATTTTATTGTTAAGATATTTATAATTTGAAATGAAATAATAATAACATTAATTTTTGAAATTTCAGTTGAACATATTTTTTTTTAAATATTTAACTTTGTTTATTAAACTAACATCATTTTGAAATTTAATTACTCAGATAATATCGTTGTAACTTTATTTTCTCAAATAATATTTTTTACTGTACACATTCAGAATTCGACTTCTCAAGCGTCCAATTTCAAATTAAAATTTTGTAGTTTTTAATTTTAAAACCAATCAAAATTCCGAAAACCAGAGTTCTGAAAGTTTTTTTTTATAATTTTCTTTTATTGTTTTAAAATAAAATAAAGTAAGATTTTATAATTTGTATTATTTATTTATTTGAAAGATATGAAAGTAAATAAAAAAATTGCAAAAACTATTTTAGTAAAAAAGTTGTGATAATAAACATGAAAAAAATTATTTATAGATATTTTAATTATTTTATAAGAAATTAAATGATAGATTATTTTATTTTTTGTATTTTTATAATAAATAATAATTGGCTATAATAAATTACAATAATTTTTAACTGTATATTATATTAAAACTAAAATCAGAATAAAAATTATAATAAGTTATAATATTGGAATTATAATTAAATTTTGTATTTTAAGTTTGTTAAAAGAATATTTGTAATAACAAAAATGAAATAAAATTATTAGATATTTTTTTATAAATAAATATTAATTAAATGGTTGAAAGATTTGAAATAAAAGTTAATTTACATGTAATGATATAAAAAATAAATGAATAAGTATATCATTTTGTTTAATAAAAATAAATAAATTCATTTTATATACTATTTCTATTAATATTTTAGATAAAGTTCTGTCATCTTTAAGTTATATGTTTTCACAAGAATCAATTTTAAAAATTAAGTTATTCTCTTCTCTTATAATATCCATAATAAATATTACTTAATAAATATTATTCAGTGTTAACTTACAAAAATAAGTTCATTTTATAATTATGTCTACTAATATTAATTATGTACTCATAAAACTTCACAAAGTATCTCTATTTTAATACAAAGAGACCTTACATCAAGTTATAATATCTGAATTTAAAAATAAATTTAAATCACACATGTAGTAGACCACATTTTTTAAAAATGTAGACATTTTAAGCATGTGTTTCCAAATGTGGGTTTAAATATCTTTTAATGTGATTCTTTGAATTTGTCATCTCTTGCTTAACTAATAGCGCGTTACCTATAACACTATGAAATTTTAAAATTCTCAAATCCCTAAATTTTCTCACTGATACTAATTTCCACCAAAATCAGCGAACCCTCATTCTCGTAGTCTCTCTCAGTCTCCATCTCATAATACGGTCAAAGTCCCTCTCTCGTGTCTCACTATTGGTTTGTCTAATTTATCATTCCCTCATTGTTCATTTCTCAATCTCTTGCTGACCACCTCTCACTCTTGGTTATGGTCTCTCATTCTTGGTCACAGTCTCTATTGCCTTTTGCATTTGGTATGTTTCAACAGTGGAATATCAAAATCACACGTACGTTTCATCACTTTTCGTTAATTTTTTACTTCATATCCACTAAAGAGTTTTGGTAATGTCATTGAAAAAACGAAAAAGAAATCAGGTTTTGTTATTTGATGCCGAAAATTTGGATTTTAAGAAAAGGAACTGTATTAGTCTATTTCTTTCTCTCACGTAATATAGGTATATGTTTTTGTTCTTGATTTAGTTAATTTGTTTCAATTTGGTTTTATTATTTGATTTCATGACTTTTCATTTTCTATCTATAGTTTAGGGTTTCTCTAGTTTCTTTTTTTTTTTTTTTTTTTTTTTTTTTTTTTTTTTTTTCAATCAATTGTATTATTTTACTTTTTATTAGATTAAATGATATATTTTATTGTTAAGATATTTATAATTTGAAATGAAATAATAATAACATTAATTTTTGAAATTTCAGTTGAACATATTTTTTTTTAAATATTTAAC
>Ga0209489_101437_pt1 | contig 48915 bp, 19 predicted proteins | sample SiratrowhiteBW_FD_187527 | JGI IMG/M metagenome (GOLD analysis project Ga0209489, IMG submission 187527) | Root nodule microbial communities of legume samples collected from California, USA - Siratro white BW (SPAdes) (version 2) | ecosystem: Host-associated > Plants > Roots > Nodule | place... | reverse complement strand
TATATATAATATATATATATATATATATATATATATATATATATATATATATATATATATAATTTTGAAAAGAAACAAAAATCCTGGGAGGGGTCAAGCCACCCCGGTGAGTCTCTCTATCTTCTATTCGGTTGAGGGTAAAACGGGTATTGTAGAAAATCTGTTTTACATCGGTAGAAATCAGTCAAAATTGGTCTAGGCAAATTGATCCAATCCAATTTAATACAAAATTTATAATTTTTTTTCTTAAAAAATAAAAAACCTAATATATTAATACTTTTTATTTATATATAAATATTTTATTATGATAAATATTTATATATATTATATAATTTTCAAATTAAATATGACTCAAACTTATTTAACTTTTATAAGCATTCTGGATATTAAGGACAGGCAAATTAATGATTTATTTTAGGTTTTATTATCAAAATTACAGTATTTTATAATATTAATATTACTTGTGCATTTTTAATTATTAAAAATATTTTCATGAATATCAGTTTTATCTCAGTAAAACTATTCAATCTTTGACCTAGTATCTTAACTGATTTAATGCCTAATTAGGTTTTAAAAACACTGGTTCTTATACATATCTATTAAAATAAAAGTTTGACTGTGAATTCCTATATTAAATAAATATTGACATCTTAAACAGTATATAAATAGTGAGAAATTTCTCAAATATAATGTTTTGAGGTTTTACTATGTGAATGTAAGGTTAAAGTTACTTGTTCCTAGTAAAAATATCCTTAAATATCAAACAATATCGTATACAAAACATAAAATTATAATCATTAATAATTTTTTATTTAAATACTTAAATTTTTAGGTAAATTTTTCTGAGTATGTGGAGCTTTAAAATAAGTTCAACCAATTAATGAAATTTGGATTTTAAATAATAAGTAAAAGCATTAGATTTAAACCTCGTAATCAGTAATGAAGCCAAACTCCAACATGTTAAATCATAATCTCTTTATCTTTATTCTTGAAGTTAGGAATAAGTATGATTTAACCTAATCTAGTAGTTATTAGTTTGATAGAAATTTGGTTCGATAAAACCAATGATAATCCCACGCGCTCATTCTCACCTTTATTTAAATTTGTGGTTAACATTCTGTTGTTCTATTTGACGCTTGAAAACACAAACACCTATAAAAGTATTTGTGTACGAGAGTAATATGAAAAATTAATATCATGAATTATTAGTGGAAACATAGAAAGTGCCAATAATATCATCATATTTCGAGTGCCTATAGGATTTGTAAGCTATCTCCAAAAATTTTTAGTTAAGATGTCATTTTCATGACAGAAAAAGAAAACACAAAAAATATTGATTGTTGGGTTTTTTTCCCTCGCAATTATTTACATACAATTTCAACCAAAATATGCGTTTACATTTGTCGGCAGCTGACAAATTATATACATAGATATAGAATTATCAAAAACCACTTATTATTCGCCTCAAATATAAAATTTTGACCTGGTATTTTTTTTTTTATAAAATGATGCTTTAGAGAATAATTATTAACTAATTTGTTTTTATCCACAAAAAAAGTAGTGGGAGAGAATGACGCAGTGAAACAGTGAAAGCTGGGTTGCTTATTGTGATCATTTTTGGGGGTCCAGATGTCAAATTCCACAAGAAATTAAAAGATGAAGCTAAGAAAATACACAAAAGTACATACTTAAGTGGGTCCTCTTAATTCAAGCATCCAATACAATAAATAATATGATAATGACTAAATGAAAAGGAATCCAATAAGACAGTAAGAAAAACTTGTATAAATGACATGATTATCTTGTACATTTGGATTTTCCATCAATAATTCTCATAAAGCTACTTCCTTGGTTTTCATAAGGAACTTTACCTTTTATTTTCTTTGGTGGGATTATGAACTTTGTTTACATCATAACCAGTTCCGGCATCTTATGAAGAACAGTTACTATTCACTAAAGCCTATAACAACTTAGCACAATTAAGTGGTGGCCTCAACAAGGACGATCGTACATAAGTATTTTCATTGAATTTGTGGTTATTTATAGTAAGTAATTGGTCGAAAATGTTTAGACACATTTTTCAGCATTAGCATCAAAGCTCTTCATCTCTCCCATGTACCAAAATCAGAAGAAGCAAAAAAGAAAGGAACATTGTTATTTTCAAAAGTACAATTGCTAATCTTCTTGTGAAAAGTCATATTCCGACACTTGTACAATTCGATAAAGATAAGAAAAATTCCACGGTTTAATCTTGCACGTGGTATTTTTTTTAAAAAGTTTTCCAAGAACACACACAATGTCTCCAAATTACTCAGCATGGTTTTTTTAACCCAAGAGATTTTAGATTCAATGTCTCTAATATGTGAATTTCATCTTCCATTGAGCAAAAGAGGCAAATTTGTACATAAAACAGTAAAAATTGATTTTTTTTTTTTAATTTCAAGACAATGTCACTATTCCAACGACCCACTTCATTAATTTCCTTTTTGTTTGGTTCGAAATTCCCTTTCATCCATCATTGTTAACACTGGAATGCAAATACCTCGCAGGAATGTGGAAAATCAATTTTTTATTATCGCGGGGCAGGTAAATTGTTACAATAATTTTAGAATAAGGAAAAGAGACAACCTACAAGACCATCATTATTAACGAATAATGACACCTCTCCTAAAACGAAAACCTTATACCCATTAATTATTAAATAATTTGTTTACCTCTTGTTAAAAAATTATATGGAGTAATAGACATATTTATTTCTTAAAATGGAATTAAAACATTGATTAATAAAAGAAATTAAACAAAGAAGGTTCGAATTAAATATTAAATTGTTAGACACATGTGTCACCTGGTTTCTTAAGAACTGTTCCAAAGACATAAGACAAGAACATCACGTATGAGATGAGATCTACTGACTCTGTTTGCTTTCGATTTTTCGGAGGTCGCTCCTCTCACTTTCCTTCCTTAGCAGGTTTTCGTTTCAACGTCACTTCACTTCACCATTGTGTTCAGAATCGCTCAGACTGAGCTCAGCGAGATTTTTCCACGTGGACCACCGGAGCAGCATTTTCCGGTGGTTTTGGGAGCTCCGGTTGATGACGTGGCTTTCCGGTGAGTAAAATCTATCCGGGTTGTGGGATCAGTGACATGAGGAGCTGAGTCGGTGGAGTGGTGTGGCTTGTGAGCGAAGATGTTCAGATGGAGGAGTGAGAGACACAAAGTCAAAGCTGTTTTCAAACTCCAGTTCCATGTCACCCAGGTAGCTAAACTTGGCTTCATTTCACAATGAAAGTGTTTGTTGATTAAATTGGGAATTTTTATTCGTTTAATTTAATAAGGGTCAATTTCTCACGACGAACCAAAGTTCGAATTTTGCCAGAGAATGCACTTGTTAACAGGATTGTTCCGCAAGGAAGATGAATGTGAGAATTAAAAAAGAAATATTTTAAGTTCGTTTCCCTTGGTCCTGTTTGATTTTGATGATGGGGGTGCAATGCTGCAAGTGGGTTTGTGCAATGAGAAGGTCAAACAGGAGATTTTGACTTTGTGGTTGGTGTGATTTTCAGATGGTGCAATCTGGGGTGGAATCTTTGGTGCTGTCTATAGTTCCAGGGGACATTGGAAAGGTAACTACGAGGTTAGAGAAAGCAGCAATTCGCGGTGGAGTTTGTAGATGGGAGAATCCTGTCTATGAAACAATCAAGCTTTTTCAAGAGCCAAAGACTGGGAAATTCAGTGAGAGAGTATATTACTTTGTGGTTTCAACGGTAAGGAGTTTGAAATTTTCTGTTTGTGGTTGGTTGTTATGTGTGTCAGATTGTGATCTGGTTTCTGTATAGGGTTTATCAAAAGCTAGCTCCTTCGGGGAAGTCTCTGTAGACTTTTCTGAGTACGCTGAGGCTACGAAACCTTCCACTGTCTCTCTTCCCATCAAGAATTCTCATTGTGAAGCCGTCTTGCATGTTAGTATTTGGTCTCTCCCTTTTTCTAATAAAAAAATTGCGTAGAATGTTTCTTACTGCAATGCTGATTTCAGTGATTCTGATTTGTTGCTTAATGGACAGGTGTCAATCCAGAGGCTCCAAGAAAATAATGATAAAAGGTATGGTAGATCACTATGGATATTTTTATTTTCAGGATATAGAGAGTTTGCCTCTAAATTGATTTTGATGATCTGGTTTCTTCTTGTCAAATAACATTTGCAGACAGCAAGAGGATTGTGAAGATACCGAACTAAAGCCCAATGATAGAAGTTTGAGGACCTACTTGAGCAATGGAGAGATAGATGCAAGCTCGAAAAGTGATTCTTCTGAAGTAAGGTTTCACTCGTTAGGGCTAGGAGCCTAGGATCACTTTGCCTTGTTTATATATCGCAGTCTATAAAAGATCAAAACTACATTTTCTTTTCTTAACTTTTTTTCTTTGAAGATTGGTTGTGGTGGTGGGGTGGGTTAGGTCTGTGATATTTTACTATGATCTTTCATGCTTGAAAATTTCCTCAATAAGTAAATTCAACTGTCATATATACTTTCTAAGTGCAAAAGTTGTTTGTTTTCTTACCTACTATTTTTGAGGTTGAAGTTGTATGGAAATAATTATATTTCCTCTTTCGACGTTTTCACAGGATGTGTCTGCCAAAGCAAATGCCAATGGAGCTGAATTGAGTGCCGATTGTAGAACATCTAGTGGATCTGACATTACAACGTTAAGTTCTGATGGAAGCTCTGGACTTGACACACCACGAGAACTAGGACTAAGAAATGGTGGCATCCACCCCAACAACAATGGTTTTCTTTCAGATTTGAGCCACACATCTGATCCCCAAAAAGCTGCTGTAAATGATATTCACCAGAGATCACACTGGGACTGGTCAGCTGGTTCAGAACACAGTTTGAGTACGGATGGGTCAACAAATGGTTCTCAGGATGCTCTTCCCAGGGAAAGATCACATCAAGCATCTGACATGGAAATTGAAAGACTCAAGGCTGAACTTGGTGCTTTGGCCAGGCAGGTGGATGTGTCAGACTTGGAATTGCAGACTCTAAGAAAGCAAATTGTGAAGGAAAGCAGAAGAGGACAGGAGCTCTTAAAGGAAATCATGTGCGTGAAAGAGGAAAGAGATGCACTCAAGATTGAATGTGACAATCTCAGATCTTTTCGTAAACGAATGGAGGAGGCCAAAGTGAGTAACAGGCCACCCCTGGATAGTGGGGATCTTTGTACTCTTGTGGAAGAAATTAAACAAGAACTGAAGTATGAGAAGGAGCTGAACGCAAATCTCCAATTACAGTTAAAGAAGACACAAGAGTCGAACGCTGAACTAGTTCTTGCTGTGCAGGACCTGGATGAAATGCTGGAGCAGAAAAATAGGGAAATAAGTAGTCTTTCCAATAAGCACGAAGATGGTAAAATCTCCCGTGAGTCAGAGGGAAAGCTGTCTAATTCTGAAACGGATGATGAACAGAAAGAATTGGAAGAGCTAGTTAAGGAGCACAGCAATGCTCAGGAGACTCACTTACTTGAGCAAAAGATTATAGATCTCTTTGGGGAAATAGAGATGTATAGGAGAGACAAAGATGAGTTAGAGATGCAGATGGAGCAGCTTGCACTGGACTATGAGATACTGAAACAGGAAAACCATGATATTGCATATAAGCTGGAACAGAGTGAACTGCAAGAACAATTAAAATTGCAGTATGAATGCTCGTCTCCTCCTGCTGTTGATGAAATGGATGCCCATATTCAGAATCTGGAAAATCAACTCAAGCAACAGTCAGAAGAACTCTCAAATTCTGTGGCTACCATCAAGGATCTTGGAACCCAAATCAGCCGATTAGAGGAAGAACTGGAGAAACAAGCCCAAGGATTTGAAGCTGATCTAGATGCCATGACACGTGCCAAAGTTGAGCAGGAGCAAAGAGCAATTCGTGCCGAAGAAGCTTTGCGAAGCACCCGACTTAAAAATGCTAACACTGCTGAGAGGCTTCAGGAAGAATTTAGAAGGCTCTCAATGCAAATGGCCTCTACATTTGATGCCAACGAGAAGGCTGCCATGCGGGCATTGACAGAAGCAAGTGAACTTCGTGCACAGAAAAGACTAGTGGAAGCAATGCTGCACAAAGTCAATGACGAGCTTCAGTCAGCCAAAGCTGATTATGAGGTAAAACTGGATGAACTTTCCAACAAAATAGACATGATGGCAGCTGAGGCACAACAGATGTTATCAGAAATTGACAACAAGTCCAAGCAGCTTGAAAATCAGAAGAAGCGTGAGGAACAAGTTAGTAGGGATTTCTTTGAAGAGATCCAGATGCTAAAAGCTGAAAATGAAAGGCTTAAAGTGGAGATTTCATGCCTCTCCGAGCAAGTAGAACAAAAAGATATCTTAAGAAATGACTTGGAACTTATGAAGAAATCGCTTGAGGAATCTGAGGCTCGGTTACAGAGTAGAACAGTGGAAAGAAATGAGCTGGTGAGTGAAATTGCTGTGTTGAAAAAGGAAGCTGAAAGGTCACTTGATGAGCTAAATAGGATGAAGCGTCTCAATGATGAAAAAGAGATGGAGACTAGAGTCTTGCTGTCAGAGTTAGAAGCACTCAGAGCTCAATATAGTGACTTGAAAAGTGCTTGTATTGAGGATGAAGCTGAGAAAGAAAATCTAAGAAAGCATGTTTTCCAGCTAAAGGGTGAACTTAAGAAGAAGGACGATGCATTAACCAACATCGAGAAGAGGTTCAAGGATAGCAATGGACGCACACCACTTTCTGATGGAACTAAACCCAATTTGAAGAACAAAAAAGGTGCTTCAAGTCCTCAGAGTGCAAAAGAAATAGCAAATCTGAGGGAGAAAATAAAAACGCTTGAGGTAATAACTTCACAAATCCCAGTAGTTTGAAGAGATAGGTAGGTTAGGTACTTTGAGAAAAATGCTTGATCCCCAAAAGCTAATTCTTCTATTGATATTTTCTTCTACCACACATCATTTTGTTTAGCTCTAGCTGTTGAGGCAAGTATATTAACAAAAGAGTTATTGTGGCAGGGCATGATAAAGTCCAAGGAAACTGCTTTGGAAATGTCAGCTTCTTCATTTTTGGAGAAGGAAAGGGAGCTCCAATCCAAAATTGAGGAATTAGAGGACAAAGTGGAGGAATTCAATCAGAGCATTGCTTTGCAAAAGGTATACTTATTAACATAGCTCAAGCAATTTTTCCAACATAAATAAAAAAATTGAGTCTTAGTGTCAATTGGCGTATCCATTATGCACTGATGAATGATGGAAATAAGAATATTCCAACTATTTCTTTTATTTACCACTAATCTTAGGCAAGGTTTCATAGGATGAATATTGTTGGTCTATGACGTTATTGAATCATATATCAGCAATGAATATATTTGTCTTACACTTCAAACAGGTTGTTGAGGATAGGGGTATTACTACTTCAAATGATACTACAAGCGTGGCTGAAGAAAATGATGTTGCATTGACCTTGTTCAAGAGGTTTGTGTCCTTTATATTTTCTGTCAAACAGTACACATAATTTAATACCTGTTATGATATGTTACTAATAGTTTTTGAAAATCACAGTCAAAAAGTGAAAAATTACATTTGAAACGTGAAACCAGACATGTTATATGTTACTCTTACATGTAAACTTGGAATTGAAGCTATTCATTTGTTTCATTATTGATCGCTTTCTGTCTATGGCAGTAATTTACATTTGTCGGAGAAAGAAGCAGAAATATCCACAATGGATAATAATGGAGATGGCAATGTTTGTGAAACTTTAGCTGAATTATCGTTGTTGAAGGAAAGAAACAACTTAATGGAAACTGAGCTTAAAGAGTTACAACAAAGATACTCAGAAATGAGTCTCAAATTTGCAGAGGTAGAAGGTGAAAGACAAAAGCTTGTTATGACTGTAAGAAACCTCAAGAATGCTCGGAAGGCTCAATGACTAGTTCAAATTCATGGTTTTAAGGCACTGGAAAATGGAAATAGTATGAAATGAATAAATTAATGTGCACACTGGCAAGATAAATATGCATTTTCTTCCTCTTTTCTTAGCCTTTTTCTTCCCCTTCTGAACCGTAAATGCGTGCCATAGGGGTACCATTTTATAGAGTTATTCTAGCAGGTTGTGATGTTTTTAAGTGCTTTTTAGCTACCATTAGTGTTCATCAGTTTTTTCATTGTATCTTGTTTTTTATCATGCGTTTATATATATACATATTCTTTTATTGTATCCTTTAAGTGAAATATAATATAATACAAATGAGCATTTCTTTCATTGAATATAATGTTTATGTACACCTTTTTGTTTTTCATTTACATTCAGATTCTTTTATTGCATTGCATTGAAGTTAAAGTGTGATAAAAAAGAGCATATACCCCTACAATTGTTACATACAGTAGAGTTGGACTGTGGTTTCAGGTGTTATTTATAATTATAATGTCAGTAACTCTAATTTGAAATTATACTTTGTCTAATCATTACTCATAATCTGAAAATTAATCTTACAGTTATGATATAAGAATATCCAATCAATGATTAAAAATTAATATGAATAAAAGAATAATGAAAATGAACATATGTTCCATTTGAAAAGGAAATGTTTTGAGTGAAGGAGAAACCCAAGCCATATAAATTGAGGGGAGTCTATATTTTGGAAAAAGATATTTTTGATAATCATCTTTTCTTTAAACATCTGTTTAACGATTTTTTAATAATAAAATATTAATTAATTAAATTATTTTATAAAAATTAATAAAAATATGTTGTAAAATGGTTATATAGAAAAATATGAGTATTAACATGTCATAAATTTTATAATTTTTTTACGGAAAAAATTTACTAACTACCAAATTATAAAGACGATATTCTTCCAATGACAAATAAAATGGTACATTCCAAAATATAAAATAAAAAATACATTTTAAAACGTATATTTGGAAAAACAAATTTTATATTTTGGATTATATATTTTAGAATATAAATTTTGTATTTTAAATTTACATTCCAGAATACAAAATAAAAAATATATATTCTAAATTTATATCAGAATATATAATCCAAAATAATAAAAAAATTATTTTTAATGTTCTAGAATGTAGAAATTTCAAATTTCAAAATTTTTATGGGACTGCAGCTTTAAAAGTATGGGATGCAGAATGTATTGGGCCTTCACACTCTATTAGCCATCCAACCCACATATAAAAGGAGTTAGCAAAAACAAAATAGTTAGATATTTGTTCTCTTTTACTCTGTCTTGCTAACAGTTTAAAAAAAATCTTCAAGGATTTGTGAACTTCTTTTTTCTTTCTTTTTGAATTTTCTTCTTATTTTCTTCACGTCTAGTTCGATACCTTGAAGGAATCACTTGAATTTCAATGTGTTTCTTTAATTGATTTATTTATAAAATTTGTTTTTTGTATTTTTATGCCTTGTGTACTTGTGTTGAATATTTTTACGACTTCACTACCCCTAATTAGAAAGAATATTTTACTTATATATTGAATGAAAATTTATTTTATGGATATACAGATATAAATATAATATAGTCATAGGATATAATCACTTCTAGGAATTTTTATTATCAAGACTTAGTCCTATTTAATTTCTCTCCAAGACATTAGATTAACTAAGATTAAAAGTTGTTGCAAGAAAATAATTAGGATTAAAGAATTATTTGCTTAAGTATTTAGATTTTAATAAATTATTCAATGCAGTAAACAGTTTAAAATCGAACACATGGGAATTTTATGAAATTGAGAGAAACCTGATCTTAGCAACTTTCCTTCCTTTCATAAACTTATTTTCTCGCTGCGATTATTTGTGTGTTTATTTATGAAAGAAAAACAATATTCATTATTTAATTTATTAATTTTAATTATCATTTCTCTCAACCCATACATTCAAAACCATTTTTTGTTTCACTTCTATCAGAATTGTGTGTGTGTTGGATCAATCTTTGATCAAAGATTGATATCCAGACTTTCTATTTTTAATTATTCCTACTCATAATGATGTCATACGTACTCATCATCATCATCACAAAAACATAAGTTAATTATACAAACATAGATATATGAATGACGTAACTCTTAAAAACTATAGTAACTCACTGTTATATATCATTAAATAAAAACGTGGCTATATGGCTGCTATATGCAGTGTATATCTCTCCCTATATGCATGGTTGAATGCAGTGTACAGTCACATTGAACTATAGCTATACAAATTTGACTTCATAAATTTTTTGGTTCTCATAATTTCATGGTTGTCATTGGTAACCATGTGTATGTCGTGAAGCACGATTGTAAAACCAAAAATCTCTAACCAAAAATAGAACAACAATTGTTTTATGGTTCTTTGTTCTCTCTTGTTGTCTCTTTCTTTCTCCTCTAATGTAGGATGTTGAATCAGTGAGAATCTTTTTTTTCAGATTTGGACCTAATTAAAGACTCGTTGGTGATAAAAAGAAAAGAAATATCGTATATATATCATATAGCTGCCCACATTACACATGCTTTAATTAGTATTAGTTGTTTATTTGATGAATTATTGGATATAGTACACAGCTGAATCAGTAGAGATTCTATTTGATCAGATTATTAAAAAAAAATGGAGATTTGTGACTCTCCTAACTACAAATATTTAAATGACTTTATTTATATATACAAAAAAAACTTGCAACAAGCATCGTGCGTCATATGTTTCCCAAATTCCATTAATCTATCCAATTGACAGGGGATGTTTGGCTTATTGTTATTGCTTTTTTCTTTCTATGTTACTTTGTCATTTATTGGATAAGAAGAAAAGGAATCTTGAAACTTTACATGACATAATAGTGATAACCACTAATGTAAGCATTTTTTTCATCACTAAAAGAATGATATAAACGAGAAGCATTTGGAATGCTTCAATCCACCAGTTATCAGTAATTTTTTTGTCAATCTTTTTTTAAAAAAATATCATCAATTAAGTTCGTAATTTCCTACTAATAGTTAGATAGAGTTTTTACCATTAAAGAAGTTTCCATTAACTATATTTCATTAAATAGTGCCTGTGCTAATTTGTTTGACAAAATTTAATGATGGTAACTTATGCACATGTGTTCCCACCAGAAATAGAAGAAACATTATCTGGACAAACACATGTTGATGCTTATATATGCATTAACAATACGTCAAATGGAAAGAGGAAAGCATTAGAACTGCTGTGTTGATGTAATTCTTTGAGGCATTATGTGTCACACATGCTGCATATTGCAGTTACCATGTTCCGCGGAAAACAAATGACAAAATAACGAAAGAAAAAAAAACATATATAGCTAATATCTTATTTTATATATGCCATTTTGTTATAATAATTTGAAGTTTGTTTTTTCCCCGAATATTTTATGCAACAACGGATAGAAAGTTGATTCAAAAGAAACCCTAGTTTAATAAGAATGAGTTGAATAAGGATCACATAGTATAAAATTCTCACGTGTAGTGTTTGATAAGATAATTTAAGAAGTAAGAAGATTGGTGAGTGCAAAAGTGTAACGATGAGTATTGATATTTTGAAGCAGCTGGGACCAGGGTTGTGTCTTTTGGCCCTGCTTGCATGCATGTACAGCTTAATTTTTTGCAGAATAAACGAACAAAGGAAGAAGGGAAATGCAGCTTTTGTGGACTGAAAGCGATTATTCACATGCCCAGTGGTTAGGGTTCAGAAAGATGTAAAATTCAACTTTCTTGTTTTTATGGTGCCAAAAATCAAGACACTTACAACGTGAAATCCATGGATGTAGTTCAAAATTTTGGGTAGTCTTCACTGTCTAGTTCAATCTCTATTCGTCCTTCAATTATTTAATTTTTTTTTTTTACTCTTGTTAAATCATGTATAATAGAGTCAATTATATACCGCTACTTCCTGAGGATTTTTTCAGATTGTAATAATTATTCCAATTTTTTTAAGTTACAACAATCTTTCTTTCTAGAAGTAGTGAAATTTGTATAATATATATGATAAATGTTAAGCGCATTATTTTTTTTCGATACATAGAGATAAAAATAGTGCAGTGTAAAAGATTGCAAGAGATGTACTTAATATTTTATTTTAATATTTCATGCTGATCATTTAACTTTTTTTATTGTTTTTAAACATATTTCTTAATTTTTTATTCAAATTTAATTAAAATTTAAAATATCAATACATTATATCAAATGTTTTAATCGTTTGGATAAACTAAAGTTTAACATTAGTAGTCTCAGTAAACATATTATAAATAATACGTAACTTCGTGATCTACTTTCTCGTTTAGACCATCTTCCAATACACTTTCTTTTATGTTTATTTCACGCATTATCCTCACAGCTAAGCAAAAATTGATTGCTATAATATTCCATATTTTCTTAACCACTTATATCTACACCATCTTCACAATTTCAATAATTTTAAAAGCAAACATCAATGATTAAAGATAATCTTATTCTACAGTCATCCTAATTCTAAAGAATGAAATATATATTAAAAATTATTTATTATAAAATTTAATTATAATATAATGTAGGTATAGGTAAATTTTAAGTTTCAGTTTGAATATTTTCAGTTTAAATCATTATTAGAAAATTTCATTGCCTTGAATATTTAATATTGTTATATTCTTCAATGAGTGTTATTAGATTTTGTCTTTAACTAGAGTGTCTTGAGTGCATCGTTTCCTTATATATCTCCATGTAAGAAATAAAAAAATAATAATTTTATTATTTTCAATTAAATTCCTATTAAAAATTTATTTTATTTGGATGTCCAAAATATTTATATTTTAATAAAAAATATAAAAATTTTGAGTACACAATAAAATTTCTTTAATAAAAACTCAATTAAAAATATCTAAATTTATTAAAATTTAAAACTTAATTAAGATGTAAAATAAAAAATATTTATCATATAAAAAAGTAGTCATTATACGTGTTGCATATATTAAAATATGAATTATAATTTTTTCATAATTTAATTTATTTTTTAGTATTAATTTTGAAATACTTATGATAAAAGTTAATATTTTAATTTTGAGGTAAAATTTGTGTAAGGCTACAATTATTCAACTTAAACATTTAAGTGAGTTTCAAACCCATATTAAATAGAAGAAGTGAGAAAATTAACAATATATAAATGAAAAAAAATTAGCAAATCCTATTATTTTAGTATTTTTGAATTAGATTAAAGATGATATCGTATGAGTTTACTTGACAAATGATATCTTTTATATGTAAAAAAACAAACATTTACATTTTATATATATATAAGGATCGAAAGGTAAAATTCCTTTACCTTGACGGGAAAGGGATTAAAAATGTCATTTTTTTTAACCCAACCTCCCCAAATCCACCCCTATCTTGAACAGGGGCCACAAGGACAAAACGCACCCCACTCTGTCTTGTCTGATCCTTATTGCTTAATCGAACATGGGACCTTGCTGGCTGCTGACCCATTTCTCTTTTCGTGTGGGGTTCATTCAATAGCTACAAACTAGTGGTTGGAACATTTGTGGAGATGTGAGTTTCTCTACCTTATCGCCTTTATTATTCTTAGCTGGAATACTTCATATATATTCATTTTATATAAATTAATGTTATAGTAACAGTATTAGTAAAAACAGTAAAATTCCAAAGATGGAATGTACAATAAATTGTATCATGTTTCCTCTGTAAACAATATATGTATACATAGATATATATCTCTAATAACTAAGAAAAATTCTGATTACAAAACTTGTCACTCAGAAAATTTACAAAGTGAAAAACATTAGATCAGTCACAAAGGCGAAGCAATCATGTGAATGCTGAATCAGTCTCCGATGAATTGTGTGTATCTCAAATGAAATCGACGAACTGGGAATTTTCTACTTTTACATTATACCGCATATCAATCCATATACTGTGATTAAGGCCATTACGAGAGAATGATCTGTGCCAGCAGCCAAATCCAACGTTAGAACATCGTTACTCAGTACAACGCCTGAGGGTGAGTGTTTTTGCTTTGCCTGCACAATTTTCAAAAGTAACATCAATACCAGTTTCATATTTAAGCAATTGATTAAATTAGTCATGCGTGTGTTCATATGATTAGGGAATCATTAAATTACCTCAGCAACTATTTGTCCATCAATGTTCACGATCTTAAAAGCTTCTGCTTTGCCACTGATTCTTACTATGCTGTACTTTTGGCACCCCACAGAAATTTGGCAAGCCACTCTCCCTTTGATCATTTGATTACATCTTTTTACTTGAAACCATGGTTGTTCCTGGGTTCCAAATTCGGAACTGATGCATCTGTGTCCTTCCCAACATCCAAGAGCTAGTAATCTCTGCAAAATATGGTTAAAAGGAATAGATTAGTTAAATTCTGATGCAATAATTTACAATGCCAAAAATTCTTGGTTTAAGCCATTATTAGCATATGGGGTGTAGTATTTGACTGATTTGTACCTTCTTTATGGTGCAGAGAACTTTGCCTCGTAGATCCATGAGGTTAACTTCTCTTCTGCCCTTTCTGTCATAGTTGTCAACTCTATAAACGATGTCACCATTTGAGTCATACACAGTGCATCCATTGGAGTGGAAGACAAGTGATTTCAACCATAGAGTGTATGTTTCTCTTTTGGATGTGAAACACTGAGTCTGAGGAGATGAGGGTAGCTGAGGGTAAACCTTGGCCATTGCAGTGTTTGGTTTAGAGAAGAACTTGTGTTGTGTGAATATGTGGAATAAGGGAATGATCTTGAGCAACTTATTTATATGCCTACCTGACCCCACCTTGTTGGCAGTTTCTTTGGAGCACCTTTTGGTGATAATTCTATTTAATGTGTATGGTAGAAGAAGGACTTGTAATTAGTTAATCTATAACTGCAAAAAATTAATGATGTGGATTAAACCCCCGGATTAATTAACCCTGGCAATTTCCTCTCATGTACTATATGCATTTTATATCATTTCTGTCTCTGTTTTGGCTGTTATAATCATGCTATATGTGGATCAAGCACTAATTCACCTTTCTAGGATTAAATTTAATCTAATGGAAAACGGAATAGTTATCATAAAACACATATGAAAGCACGAAGCTTATTTGTCATCATTGTACTGCATAAAGTTGAAAAGCTTTTTTTCCATCCCACTCGTGACATTCTTAGTGAAAAGTTATAGGTCCTTCTAAACTACTCTCCAAGATTTTTACAAAAGCGAATGTGTCAGAAACACGGTCATGGGTTTTATTATTTAAAAAACAAGCATTAACTTAGTACTGTACATTTTTATCAAATATTTGATAATTTTGTTTATTTAAGCACTATCACGGGTAATAGGAAATTACATAGTTTTTTTTTCATGAATGTTTCTCTGTATAAATACTTTATCTCGTTAGTAGTATTTGTCATATGAAACCGAACAAGACATTTTCTGTTACATGGTGCTGTATATCCTCTTAACATGTTAATACAATTTTTCTATAAGCAACATGTTGATGCAATATTTTTACCTAATAGGTGAACAAATTAGATTAAAAGTATTCGTCGTGTGAAAAGCTATCCTAGAATGGAAGTTGGTGTTTTAAGAGAATATTCGTTGATTCTTGATGAAATACATTGACATGTAAAAGGTAACCCTGACTATCATTCACGAACTTAATATAATGTATATGCTATGCACCATTTTTCCAGAGTTTAATCAAGGCAATTGGTTCCCAAATTCGGTAAAGTGGAGTTAGCTAAAGGAACAAACGGTTATAGAAAGAAACCTAAACAAAGACAGAGAGAGAAAGAACATAACGAAATGGAGAGTGGTCATATTCCATTAGAGCACGTTTAAGGCATTGGATTGGGCGTGGAAAACACCTTGAATTTTATAATAGAGGCAGATGAGTTAGTTTATGTGTCTGACTTGCATTTGAAAAACTATGATATATAATTAACAAAGCATGCACTTATCAAAAAGGTTTTCCATTTCGTGGCATGAGCTGAAAACTTTGAGGGACAAAAGTCATAGATAGGATTAAAAACTAAAAAGGGCTTTTGAAAATGAACGTAGTTCGTTTCCAATGGGTGGTCGTTGATGTCATTATAGTGCAGACATTGCTTTGTGTAGTTATCTGTTAAAAAATTGGACGGCTGTGGCAGTTGATGTCACGAACACAAAGGGATAAAATTATTTTTTATTGTATACTTATCGGCTACAGTATAATTAATCATTATCCACTCTACCTCTTCTCACTTTGGGACCTAAATGGGTGTCATTAGGTAAACATAATATGTATTATTATTATTATTATTATTAGCACTGAGCCAAAAGCCATCGCTTCCATCACAACCAATATACCTAGAATTCGCTTTGTCAACGTAAGTTCATGGAGGTATAAAGGTGTAGGAGGAAGGGGTTTGACTTTATCTAAGCCATCATTACATGATCAAGTATGGAATTATGTATTTTATCGTATAATCCTAAGTCTTAACATTGTCATTTACTACTCCTTCATAAGTTTAGGAATAACTAACTAATATCATACTTTTGACTAGATTATCAATATCATTATAATCAACATCATTATTATTATAATGTTAAGTCGGATAAAATCTAAATATTATTTATTTTTACATTATTATGATCAGTCATTCTATATAAAATATTATCTGTTTTGATATTTAGAGTTCCGTCACATAGTTTTATCTTTTAAAAAATGTCTCAAAAAGTAAAAAAAAAAATGTATAACCTCAATTCCTAATTTATGTAAGACTATATTGGACTTACCGAAAGATTATCCTGTTTTTTTCTTATTTAAAAAAAAGGTTTGTGTGTTATCAAACTTATTGGGCAAATTTTGATAGGATTAGTATGAAATTTGGTACAATAATAATTATTAATATTTGTCATATTTGGTTTTCAAGATGTCTCTTTTGTTTATTAATGCGATTAGTTCAAATGCGTATTGTTTGCACAACGTCATACTCAAGACAGAAACCATAAACAGGTGCATGTGATATGTCTCCATTCTGAAGCATACAATTAATAGAGTTTTGTATGTAGAGAAACATATTGGACCAAATCAATCAATATGTGTCTGTATATGTAATGTATTGCTCACAAATCCATTAATTGAAATTAAATTTGTATGGAAAATCATATACTGAAGATTTGAAACCGAGGTTATATTAGGTGGCAATGACACTGACATGAATTCAGACAGGCAATATACTAAATATACATCATGAATCATCTATGCACATACCTTTGATGCTCTTAAACTTTTGGCAAATTGTTGTCTTCAAATGCAGTTCCACAAAAGACAGACAAAGAAACAGTAATAACCAAACTGTATATAAACTTGAGGAAGAATAAGGATATCACTATGAATGAAAGAAACTGTATATACATATATATAGTAACATGGTGGTAGAAGCAAACAACAAATTAAATTCTCTTCCTGTTAAGAGATATACATGAACAACTTACATTAATTAGACCCAATATCAATAATTAAATTTATTAAGTAATATTTCATTAAAAATAATCAACTATGCTAATATAGTTATGAAAAAAATAGGTGTGTTAATTGGTAAACATTTCATTGTTCCATGGTTTAATTGGGCAAGCCCATAGGAATAGATATTATTTTTATCACGCAGTCTAAAATGGGCAATTATATGCCAAATCATATGATAAGGATTAATTAACTTTAAGCAAAAACAGAAAATCGATCGTATATATCAAGATGAAAGTGGACAAAAAATGTTATGTAATTATGGTCTTATAATATATAACCGAGTCTGCTAATATACTTGGTCTCTCATTCTCACACGTTTTTTTTTATAGAGACTTCATGTTTTATGAAGTTGCATGGATCATCGTACAAAAGTACTAGAAAAAAAAATCTTACTATATTAGAAAAAAAGATCGAATCAATCAACTTCTGCTATTTGTATTTGACAACTTCAAAACACATTTGAATTCTTTGTCCATACTTATAAAATAGATTTGGTAATTAGGTAAAAATGTCCTTTTGTTTTTTTGTTTTCCTTTTGTTTATTTTAATGTCCATTTAGTTATTGTCTTAAATTCATTGATTTTATTAGTTACATCTAATACTAATATTGTTCTCAAAATAAAACCTCAGGATAAATAATCTCCTACAATAGTTGTGGATGTGAAAGTGAAAAAATACCACAGCCACAGAAGTTATGTACTTAAAGATGGCAAAATATCCATTAATTTGTTTACTCATTTACCACATGCATAAAATTTAATTCGGTTATTATTAGTTGCTTATCAAAAAAAACATACTTCAATTCGATTAAATCAATTATGAAGTTGCTAAAAAATTTCAAATAACACATTTATATAATTTTATATATTATACTTTTGTGTTGCTAAAATATAATGTTAGAAAATTATAGTTTTAAACATTTAATTACATTTTTTATGATTAAATATTTAAAATTATATGTAAGAAAGTATGTTAAAATGGCTAAAAAGGTTGAACAAAAATAATAAGAAAAAAAAAGAGAGGTGAAAAAAAAAAGATATATTAAAGTAGTAAAAAGTACAAGAGAAAATAATATACAAAACCAAAAAAGTCGTAAAACAGATCAAGAGCAAGTTCATCTTTAAAAGTTAGTAATTATATGATTTGATTTTGTGTTATTTTTGTTTGTAATAATATTTAAATATACTTTATATTATAAACGCCTAAGCCATTCAATGCGTTTATTTTAAAATAAAATAAAGCAAAGATTTAAAAGAAAATTTGTAATGGTTATTTTGTCTTAAAAATTAATTTATTTCCTCAATATTAATTATATTTCGTAACTTTGTTTGGAATTTTATAAATAAGACCACCTTGACAAAAACATATATTTTTTTGTTCTTTTTAATTTTAATTTTATTACTTATTTCATTTTGATTCTAAATTACCTATTCAAGAAAATAAATAAACAACTCACAAATACCTAACTTGTACTTATTACTAAATTTGTTTTTTAAGTTGATGATACGCATGTTATTTTACTTAAAATAGCGTGCATTAACTTTTTTACAACAAACATGGTTCTTCGAGGCATTCTCCCTGACACTTGTCAAGTCATATTGATTCGAATGGCCATGGTTTCTTACAAGTTTTAGTAGCTAGGATCGTATATGTTTTGATGAACAATCACTACCACAATTTAGACACCTTTAGGTTTTAACATTTTTTAATATTAGAGTAATAGAAAGGAAAATGTTTACTAATACTTTCAGAGAAATATTTTGAAAAACAAAAAAAAAATGAAAAGTTTGACTAAAGTGTTTTTTTTTTCCTTTTTTCTATTTATGCTTTGCATATATATGCATGTGCAATACAGAATAAAAAAATATGTATTTTATATTCAAAATAAAAAGTATATTCGGAATAAAAAGTATTTTTTTTCCTTTTTCTATTTATGGTTTGCATATATACTTTTGTGTCCTTTTTCTATATATGCTCTGTTTTATACTTTTTACCTCCTACCATTTATTTGTCCGTTGTTATAGAAAGTTAATTTTTTTATAAATTATATTTTTGTATAATAAGTGATAAAAATTAATAATATTTGAATGAAAACTTGATAAAGTATATTTATTTTTAAATTTTTGTTTGTTCACTTGATGAAAGGTCTAAAAAAATCTATAAGAGCATAAAAAGAAATACATATACAAAGATTTATATTTTCCTGGACTTTATCAGCTAAATTATAGATAAAAATATCAAATATACTTTTTTTACATAAATTTGGAACTGTTCATTATTGTTGTGCCTAATAGAACCCAGTTCACTTCGGCCCCAAAAGAGGATGGACTCCAATGTTAGCCCCTTTAAGAAAAGATATAGACTTTTTCCCTCCTGTACCTCCTCGGTACTTTCTTCCTCCTACTCCTACACTTTTATAAAGAGAAAGTAAAAACACATTTTTTAATATTTTCAACGACCCCTCTCTTCACCCTCTCCAATTGTTAAATCTGAATTTTCATAATCTCGAATACGTCTGTAATATAATATTCTCGAATACGCCTGTAATATAATATAAACGGATCACATGATCTAGAATAAAAAAAATTATATTACGAATTATATAACATTTTTAATTATACAGAATATAAATTTTTAAAAATATACTTTAATATTTTTTGATGAGATACAGGAAGAAAAGAAAAACGTGAAGGTGTAGGAAAAAGCTCTCAGAATCTTGATAACCAAATTACTAACTAAATAAGACTTTTTGCTTCTTGCACCACATAATTTCTAACTGCACTCTCTTAAGCTTTAACATGATTTTAGGTTTGGGATTAGTTGTTCTAAGAATATGTTGGAACAAGCTTTCGGACATGATTTTGAGAATAGGATTTCTGAATAAAATTTCTAAAATAGACTTTACAGAACATAATTTTCGAAACACATAAAACATATTACAGATCAAGCCTTTTAAAACATAATTTTTGAAACTAAGTTTTGCTGAACATATTTGATAAACAAGGATCCTAGAACATAATCTTCAGTATAAACTTTTTGGAACATATATGATAGCTGTCATAATGAACTTCTCAGAATTTATTCTTTTTATAACAAGCTTTTTTTCTATAACGGATTTTTTTTTTCTTTTTTTTTCCTCTTTCAAAAAGTATAATGAAAAAATGAAGGTGCAGTGGTGATAGCGCAACGGGGATAACAAGTGACAGACAGTAGCGGTGGCAATAATAGCTTTGTCTTTTTCCATTAATAAGAGGTGCAGTTAGTAATAATGGAGATGCAGGAAGAAAGGTATGATATTACCAACGAAAACAAATCTAATAACAAAATATTATTTGCCTAATTTTTTGTAATTTTGTTTTAAAAATCATATAAAAATATTTTTAATTATTATTTTTATACAATTGACCATATTACAATTGTTATGATGTTCTTTAAGTATCTATTAAGTCTATAATTCTTATGTATGAGAATCATAATTAATCAATGTAATCACCTGTTACCCATCATAAGGTTTTTTTAATCTCATTTAAGGATTGAAGGGCTTAAGAGTGAAGCACTAATTAAGGGTTAATTTTCCTTAACCACATAAATAACAAGTTCGTCTTGGTACAGACAAGATATAGAGCCTGCGGTTTAATTATTTTTTATTTTTTTGTGTATTTCTTTTAGCCATTAAAAAAAAAATTAAAGAGTATATGTTTTATTGTTTTTGAAGTTAATAGATAAAAGCACTAATCAAAACTGTGATATCTACCTATAAAACATAGCAAAATTATTTTTTTTTGTGTATTTCTTTTAGCCATTAAAAAAAATTTAAAGAGTATATGTTTTATTATTTTTGAAGTTAATAGATAAAAGCACTAATCAAAACTGTGATATCTACCTATAAAACACAGCAAAATTCAAGAAAACTGTATACGTGGAACTTTAGTAATGTAAACAACATTTTAGTCTTTTAAATAACTAACATATTTATATATATAAACCATCTTTAATATTAGTGAAATCATTTAAACATACTGGATTTAAGTTAGTAGTCATAATTTTATTCAGTTAAAACACCATAAAATTGGAACACTGACTTTAAAATTAATAATATCATATCTATTTATTGTTTATGTTTCAGCACAAAGTACTATTGATTGTGAAATTGAATTAATGAAAAAATTATGAGAATTGGCAAAGGAGGACCTAAGGTCTAACATTAATTTCTCCAATTAGAAAGGTTAATAATAAGGTATTTTATTAATAATGAAACGTAAGATTTCGAAACCTCGCTACTATAAAATGTTAGTATAATATTATTTAGTTATATCAAAATATTTAATCTTAATCAAATATAAACAAAATTGATCATGTAAGATCTTTTCATTAAATTATGTTAATACGACATAAGATTTAAAACTTTAAATCTTAAATAAAACTTTTAGTCATAAAATTTTGTTTTATACATATATATTTTTATTAATAATTAAATAAAATATCAATTAGAAGGTGAAAATTTTATAATAAAAAGTTGTAAAAAGATTTTTAAAATGATATTTTATAGTGGAATTCACAAAAAATAAATTAAAATTTATATAATGATTATTTTATTGTGAATTATGTGATTATTTATTTAAAATTTTAATAATATTTTTTACCTAAAATAAAAAGAAATCTAAATTCGATTCTATTGGGTTTTGTTTACTTGATTGGATAATATTGGATGGTTGATAGTGCAGCGAATTATTTAATGAGCCCAACAAACCTTCAGTGTTTGATGGGGCTATCATCGCCCAGATGGTGACCACTGTGTTGTTGATACTGACACATTTATATTTCTGTAATAATACCAGTTTTTTAAATTTAACTATTTGAGTTTAATTAAAAGTTGGACTTTAGATTGTTAAAAAACTATTTAATGTAAATTTTTTTCATTCATAATTTATTAACTTTAGTTTTATAAAAACTCTTAAATTGTTGTTTTTAACTTCATTAATGTAGCAATTGAAAACATCATTTACACAAAATAAAAAGAATTGTTTGAATGATACTTCAATTTTATTTTCTTTAATTTTTATAGACTTTTGTAAATTTAAATTTTAACCTATTCAAACATTGAAAATAATAGAATTTTGATCTTCACAAAATAATTAATCTCTATATAAGATATTTTGTATTTGCATGTATTTATGAGTGAAGAAACTATGTTATATGTACAAAAATGTATCATTGTGAAACATATATTTATATTTTTACATCAAAGTTGTTATTTCTCTTTAGTCCATAACATGATTATTCAAAAATATAATTACATAACTTATTTTACTTGATCCAAAAAATAAACAGATATTTGGCACACACAAAAAAAAAACTAAGATGCATGCAAAGAAAAACAGGAGAAAGAAACAATTTAAAGTATATTTATGCCTTAAAAGTATACAAAAATTGTAATGACAAAGTGGCAAAAGAATGTGACCAAATTAAGCACTTAGATGGTTTATAACAAAACCTGAATTCTCTGTCTCTGCAAAGTGAAAAAAAAAAAAAAAAAGGCACCAAAGAATGCTTAAGCGTGAAGGTACATGTAATTATCAACTAAAAGATTCTCTGCAGCTCAGTTTCTGTGATTTCCCTAAATTTAAACAAAGTTGCAGCAATGGAAAATTTGAAAGTAAGAGAGATAATTTTGACTTCGAAACCTAAAAATAATTGGAATAAGCCACTTAAGGTCACTGATTCCATAGTGCTCTTCCTTTCCAAAATTAGCCAATGCTATATATCCCTGTGTCCAATTCTAACCAAACTTCGAAAGTTCCAATTACTTGCTTCTGAATCAATTTTGATTACGATTTGGACAGATAAACTAACTTGTAAGGATACAAGCCTTGATTAGCAAAGAAAACAAGGTGGGGAATAAATTGGTCTCACAATAAGAATAAGAACTAATAAGCACTGTCCCCAACATATTATGTCACCTCAGTTAGTGTTTGGGAAACATAATAATGTCATATAGGAAGAAATTTTATTCATTAAGAACAACATTTACTAGGACAAACCAACTTTACTACTCTTCTCTATCAATCACTTACTTTCACATGCATCTTAATTATCTTTAACTAATCACTTTACTTAATGATAACCATCATAGATTAACTTTTTTAGTTGTTTAAGTTATCTCTATGTTGATAAAGGAGCCAACTTCTATGAAGCTTGGAAAATTCTTAGATGGCACAAAAGCACACAAAAAAATGCAAAGAAGGCATTGATGGGACTAGGTAACCAAATAAATGAGGAAAGGTAAGAAAGAAGAGGGAAAGTAAAGTGGTTGAGGAATTTGTCTTTGTTGTGGAAGAGAGAGTATTTTGAAAAAAAGAAGGGAAAGCATGTGGGGGCCTAATGAAAAGCAAGCACATGGGGGGATTCTCCATGCCAGGTGAAAGGAATGCCTCCTCCAACATGGATGTGTGAGGATGCAAGTTTCACAAAACCTAAACCAAGAACCTTCTCACATTATACAAAACATTATTAGTATTATGAAACTACATATCCAGCATTAAATGCATATTTTGTTCCATATTTTTAACAATTTGTTGTGCTTGAGAATTGAGTTGTTTTTGTTCTGGCAAAGCTTAACTGGTTTTGAATTGTTCAATCTGGTTCAAGATTATTAGGTTCCTTTCTTTAAATATACTCAACCTCTTTAAAGAGGATCTTGCTTGGAAGCACTGTTGATGAGGGCCCTTCAACTTAAACAACATCTTCATTTGTCTTATGTTCCTCCCTTATCATCAAAAAAATATTTTTCATATACCATTAATACAAAATGTCAAAATCAAATCAAATGTTCTTCCTATCTAGTAAAATTGACCTTTCACTGAAAAAATGTTTTTCTATCTATATATCTAAGCTGTTAAAATAGAAATTTTAACTATTTAGTATCATGGTTGGCAAATTTATGCTAGAAACTTTGGTTATTAATTTTAGTTGATTGGCGTGTTATTAATCAAAAACAGACATTAGAAAGAAGAAAAATGTGGGGTGGAGAGGGAGTTGTTATACATAAAAGACTAAAAATATAATTGACGCGTGACATTAGCTTTAATCATGGATTTGGATGGAGAACAACTGTGAACGTGGAATTTCTTAAGCATTTCGTTGCTTTTTCAAAAAGCACTTTTGTTTATCATTTGCCACCTAACTAAACATCAACCATACAATTTTAAATCATATTAGTAGTAATATTTTTAATAAAAAATATTTATTTATATTGACTTTTCGCAATCGCTGTTCATTCGTGACATTGACTACTTAATGAAAAAGAAATAAATTTTTGGTTCAAGAAATTGATAGAATTTATAACGTGACATGTTTTAAAAATATTATTTTGGTGATTGAACTTGGAGGAAAAAAAATAAAAGTGAGTTAGAAATATTAAAATTGTCATACAATTTAAAAATTTTCTATTTTTAACTTATTTAAAACTACTTGTAATCCATACAAAAAACTGTTTCATTTTTTATTTAATGTTAGGAATGTTTATAGAGATACTTCTTTATTGTTCCTCTTTGTTTTCCAGGAAAAAGAAACACATATATTCTACTCATTAATGATTATTTTTATTAATTAGAGAATGTGAGATTTAAAAACAGGTAGGGGGAGTAAATTTATGTTGTGCCTAAAGTCAATTCATGGCATTTTGTCTTTATTCATCTATTTATTTCCTTATTACTATATATCCTGATATCTATTCTCATCACACCAGAACTTGGACCACAAAGCAACAAACTCACCCATTTTTATTATTTACTTCAATTACATATTTGAACATTATATCAACATATTTGTATTTGTCTTTTTTATTAAAAAAAAATACAACATGATTATTAATGAGTTGTTTTGCTTCAACATTCCTAATTATTTAACTTTCTATTTGTACATAGAATTATCATTGTTTTTTTTTTTCTTTTACTTTTATGCTTACAAAAATGTCATCATTTCTCTTTTACCAAAAATGAATTCGCATTTTCATGTAAGAGATTGATTATATTACATAGAAATGCTTGCACATGAAAAGGTTCAAATCTATTAATAATGTTTGAGAGAAAAGAAAGCGATAAATTGAAGTGATAATTAAAGGGGAAACTGGATTTGACGAAGAAGGAGAAAACCAAGTTCTCGTGTGACGACATGAAAGACATACATAGCAAACAGCACCACCCTATGGCAAACACTAATCACTGCCAATAGCTTTGATTTTGAAAGGGAAATGCACAGTCCAAGTCCCAAGAACACAACCCACAAAAACAAAATCATTTTTACGTTAAAAATATCCACAAACCGCCATTTTTAACATAATTCAAAATAAAAAAGCTCTTTCTTTTTTTCATCTGCCTCAGTCAGTGCCATCAAAATCCAAACTTGGATAAACTCTCTTTGAATCCAAGTTTCATCCTCTTCTGGGTTGGCTTCAGACTTTAGTCTAGTCCAGTGTCAGTGTCACCCTCTTCCTCACACCTCTCAAATCTACCATTTAAAACTCTATCAGTAGTGTGCATTTTCTGAACCTCTCAACTTGACCAAGTTTGTACCTTTTTTTTTTTCGTGGTATAAATCCCTGCAAGTTCTGGGAAATTCAGTTTCATACCATCATTTATTTTTTTGCTGAGTTATATTATACTTTTGTTGGGAAGAGCACCTTGGCGGTGACCAAGAACGAGGAAGAAGAAGAAGCAACATAGTGTAGAAAAATTTGGGAGAAGAACATGAAGTTATGTACTTTATTGTTGTTGCTTGGTTTGGTTTCCATGCTCTCTTTTGTGGCTTCTGTCAGGGTGCCTTCAAATGAAGGTAAGAGTAATGACTGAGTATTCACTTTCTCTCTCAGATCTCGAGTTTTTACTTGTGTTGACATCTGTTTGGATCAAGTAGCAAAACTTAACATTTCTGGTTCTTGTGTGAACTTGGAAGTTTTAAGATCAATTAATTGGTTTGCATTCTCGTCTTGGCTAACTACGGTATACATTCACAATAATGAAGCATTTGCTCTGTTTTTTGTTATTTTTAATATTTGAGTTGTAGAATTTGCTTTTTGTTCTCAGTTTGGGCACTTAAAACATTCAAAGAAGCTGTTTATGAAGATCCACATAAGACTTTGTCCAATTGGAATACTCTGGATTCAGATCCTTGTGACTGGAACGGTGTTTTTTGCACTGCACTGCGAGATCATGTCATAAAGCTGTAAGATACCATGGATCCATTATAGTAGTACATTTCTTTGGCTTGTAAATCCTCTCTTGCAATGTGACTTACTTCGTGAAGCATGACTGAGATGGTTAATTAATGGCATAAATTATTGAGCTAGCACATTCCTAATACGACAGAGTGGATTCCTTTTTTGCAGTAATTTATCAGGGGCTTCGTTGAGGGGGTTTATTGCTCCAGAATTTGGGAAAATCACCTACATACAAGAACTGTATGTTCCTTGTTTCTGCAATCCTTACATCACTCTCTAAAACTTACTTAATCAGTGATTCGGTGTTATTTCCATGACTTATTGTACTTCAATATCATGGTTGTGTTGTGACTAATTTTTGGTTCTGATCGCTGCAGGATCTTACATGGCAACAATCTCATTGGAATAATACCTAAAGAATTGGGCATGTTGAAATCTCTTAAGGTGTTGGATTTAGGAATGAATCAGTTATCTGGACCAATTCCTCCAGAGATTGGAAATTTGAACCAACTTATGAAAATGTAAAAGGAATTTAGTATGGTATTCCAAAATTAGACTTTAAATTATTTTGTGGACTTGAGTTTTCAATTTCATGTTTTCTTGCAGAAACCTGCAGTCCAATGGGTTGACTGGTAGGATACCTGCGGAGCTAGGAAATTTGAAATACCTTCAAGAGCTTCGGCTGGATAGGAATAAGCTTCAAGGATCTCTTCCTGGTGGTAGCAGTTCAAATTTTTCTTCAAATATGCATGGGATGTGAGTAAATATTTTTGAAAAATCAGTGTAGTTTGTTTAGGGATACATTGTCATCATTCATGTGGTATTTTCTCATCTGGTTGATATAACTTCATTCTACCATGCTGAGATGAGCTAGTCTATAGATAACTTCATTTTGGTCTGCATACATATGCTAGGATTCAAGTTTTACTGTTTTTTCCAATGTCATTTACCAGTTGCATTGCCATTATCTTTCATGTTTACTATAAAAGAAATAATTAGTGCATGTACGATATGCAATATGATAATTTGGATCTCCTTAATTTGTCAAGCTTGCACATTAAATATAAAAACGTCGAGTTACGTTACACCATTGAAATTTGGATCTTCTTCATCTGACTCATATTATTCCTATTCAGGTATGCCTCAGGTGTGAATTTAACTGGCTTCTGTCATTCATCTCAGTTAAAAGTAGCAGATTTTTCGTATAACTTTTTCGTTGGCAGCGTACCCAAATGCTTGAAGTATCTTCCGAGGTACTCTATTGATCTTCTTGTTAAGTGGGTGTTTTAGTCAAATCTCCTTTCTTAGAAAAGATAAACTCGATCATGCAGATCAAGCTTTCAAGGAAATTGTTTCCATGTCGAAGACATAAAACAGAGGACTTCGGTACAATGTGGTATGTATTACTTAGATATTTTTTGCATTTAAACTTGAAGAGACCAATAGGATGAAACTACTACGGAATAGCATGTGCTTCACCTCGGCTATGTTTTGAAAATGGAATAATGGATAATACAAACTTTTGTGAATCCCATATGCATTTGATCCATTCTACTATCATATACGCTTTAACTATAACTGTTCCTTGTTTGTTTTACATCTAATAATGAAACTATTACTGAATAGCAGGTGCTTCACCAGCCCAAAGCAGACCAGTAGTAAACCCGAGGCACGTACCTTCTACCAAGCATGTAAGCAAGCATCAAGAAGCATCGAAACCTACTTGGCTTTTGGCTCTAGAAATAGTGACGGGAACCATGGTTGGTTCTCTCTTTGTTATTGGTATTCTCACTGCAATTCAAAGGTGTAATAACAAATCATCTATCATTATACCTTGGAAAAAATCTGGAAGCGGAAAAGATTATTTGGCAATACATATAGGTTTGGTTTCTTTGCTTTCTATTATGTGTTTACTACTGATATTTTTGTATAGATGTTTTGAACATTTAACTCTATCAATGAGCAGACCCGGAGATGTTGAAGGATGTGACGAGGTATAGCAGACAGGATCTTGAAGTGGCCTGTGAAGACTTCAGCAACATAATTGGGTCCTCACCAGATAGTCTGGTGTACAAGGGTACAATGAAAGGTGGACCTGAGATTGCTGTAATTTCCCTCTGCATTAAGGAAGAGAATTGGACAGGATACCTTGAGCTCTATTTTCAAAGAGAGGTAAATGGAATGGAATGGAACACTCATGCTTACAGTTTGTGCAAGAATTGAGAGACAAATAATGAAACTAGTCTTTAAATTTTTCTGCTATTGCATTAATGCAATTCAGGTGGCAGACTTGGCAAGGTTAGATCATGATAACGCAGGAAAACTGCTAGGATATTGTAGAGAGAGCAGTCCATTTACAAGGATGCTGGTTTTTGAATATGCATCAAATGGAACACTTTATGAGCACCTACATTGTTGTAAGTCACGGTTCTAGCTCGTGTACATGTCTTTTTGTTTCAGTTCCTTAAAACATGAATGAAATCATAATTGCAGATGGAGAAGGGTGCCAGTTGTCTTGGACACGGCGTATGAAAATTGTCATTGGCATCGCACGTGGACTCAAGTATTTGCACACTGAAATTGAGCCACCATTCACCATCTCAGAATTGAATTCCAATGCTGTTTACCTTACAGAAGATTTTTCCCCCAAGGTGTGCATGCATCTACTTTAAGTTTTCTAACTACCTATTATCATTGTGCTGAATATCTTACTGCACTGAAAAATAAGGACGAGAGTCTGTTAGCATGCACCTATATCTTATGTGCTGTAGCCTGTATGTTATTTTTCTCATTGCAATGAACCTTAAATTTCAGCTGGTGGATTTTGAAAGTTGGAAGACCATTCTTGAAAGATCAGAAAAGAATTCTGGTTCAGTTAGCAGCCAAGGTGCTGTTTGTGTTCTACCAAACTCGCTTGAAGCACGCCATCTTGACCCCAAAGGAAACATATATGCTTTTGGTGTACTTCTACTGGAGATAGTCAGTGGAAGACCACCATACTGCAAGGACAAAGGGTACTTGGTGGATTGGGTAAGAAACTTCCCAAAATTTTGATTAGTTTTTCTATGGCATCACTTAGAGCATTAAGTCTTCAATGTTAAACTCATGTCTTGCAGGCCAGGGACTATCTTGAAATGCCAGAAGTAATGTCATATGTGGTGGCTCCTGAGTTGAAGCATTTTAGATATGAAGACCTTAAAGCAATATGTGAGGTGATAACTCTTTGCATCAGTCCTGATCCCTCTGTCCGTCCATCAATGCATGAATTATGCATTATGTTGGAGAGCAGAATAGACACATCAATAAATGTGGAGCTAAAGGCATCATCTCTGGCTTGGGCTGAGCTAGCCCTTTCATCATAATTGAGTCAATAATATTCAACTAACCACACAACACACACTGCTACTGAAGCAGACCTATAACCATAATGCATTTCTAACTTTCCATTTCTATCTATTTTGTTTTATTTCTCACCTGTAAATGATTGTTCAGAAAAAAAAGGGAATGTGCAAGGGTTAATGCATTCTAAGGTAACTTTGTATAGCGGTAGTTCACAAGTAGAAATTGATGAATGAATGGGAAAAATTGTGTTGGACAACTGTCTTTACTTCTCTTTTTCTTTTTATGTTGAGGATTTTGTTTGTTCATCCCATTCCCACTGCATGTAAATTATTTCCACTAGCAGTGTAGCATTTGTTTTAGTATCACATTTTGTAATAAAAGCACCATGACATTAACTCATTAACCAAAGGTATGGTTTCTGTTATGTAAAATTTAATTTGTATTAACATTAATGACCTTTCTATTAATTTTATATCTAAAAGGGTTCTGATTTTATTTTACCTAAATATATTTTCAATAAAGTAATGTCAATGCTTTTAGAATCAACTTAACTATAATATAATATTGGTTGTTGGAAATGCTTGAGGACTGAACTGCATGACATCTCCGGATCAAGATCTTGCGGTTGAGTCAAGGATTGTGTTAGAGACAGATACATCGTTCTGCGGAATTTTAAATCTTAATGTCTAGATCCATCGTACGTCTGTTTCTCTGAAAAGGACCACTGGGCAGAGCCCAAATTAAGGGAAATTATTAACATCCTATTATTGATTTGACTGACTGTATGGTTGAGACAACTTTGAATGTATACCAGAAACTAGACACGTACGCTTCATTGTCTGTTCCCATTTTTTTTTTGTTATATTCATTTCGAAAAGAGAAACAATATTGATTTAATGAAAAATTTCTTCATTTATAGCTCTTTCTAAAATACAAAAATATTATTTTTAATTTTATAAAATGGGTACATTTATTTTAATATAAAAGGGGTACATTTTGATTTCAATTCTGTTGAACCTTTTTATAAGTTTTCATGTTTTTGAATATCTAAAATCACTACTTTTGCTTATTAAATTTATTTTAACATAAATACTATCATTCTAAAAATTAAAAAAGTTAAAATATCACACTGTTGCACTATAAACATATCTATGATACATACAACTCATTTTTGTATTTAAAATAATAACAGATCTTAATGAGAATGCACGTATTTCGATAAACAAATGAAAATTCGTACTGCATTCACACATGAAAACCAAAAACTGTTTTTGTACCTCAAACGATGCAAACTGAAATCCATTCTCATGAAATTAATTCTTCCACTCTTTCATGTAGTGTCACCTAAACTAGATCATAGACAGCTAGATATGTAGAGACAATGAGACACACTTTATAATGTTCTTCACTTCATAACATAACAAATTTTCAACTAACTTTCAAATTCGAGCAATAAAAACAAAACTTTGGGGATAAAAATCAGTCAAAATTTGTGAAATCCACTACTTATGCTTGGAGCGTGAGTAGTGATTGTCATTGGGATTTCTCCTTCCACCGAAAACTGCCATTGCTTTCCTTATAGGAGGCTGCAGAGGAGCTTTCTTATCTGTGTGGTGCTTGAAGACACTGTCTGGTGTAAAGAAGTCATCATCCTACAAAGGGTAATTAAGTAAGTTCGAGTTAGTATGAAATTAATTTGACTGGGGGACAAAAATGAAAGAACACGACATTCCCATGGGACATTAATCGATTAGACACATCAGTAGTTAAATAAACAGAAATACACACAACCTGTTTGCCGGTTTTCTTCTTCGTTTTAGGATAAAGTACCCTGTGAGGAAGTTGGTCTTCACGGAGAATGAGGTTCTTTGTAACTGCATCCCTTCCACCTTGGGGTAAAGGCAATGAAAACTGCACATCAAGCCATGTAAAAGTCATAAAGAAATAAATGTGTATATCAAGGATTCTAAACATCATCTTATGAATGGCATTGTCAATAACTTATAGAATATTCTTGACAAACATTATTCTACAAATTGAAATTAACATCTATCCATCAGAATAAGTGGAAAAAAATTCCTATAAGTCTTACAAATCCACAGGAAAGGTATCATATGCATCATACTCTTATTCCAAACCTATTATTTATTGCTAAAGTGACCGATGAATCAAGTTATCTAGTTAAGGTTCCAACACTTGAAAAAACAAATAACTCAAACTGGTGCACAAGATGTCTGCCACAGCACATCTTTTCTATTGAAAAAGACTAGCAAACTGAAAGACATACGAAAATTGACCAATATCTATTGTGTCTCCATATCTTCTATATCTCAAATACACACACACACACTACTCACCTTTGTGCCACGTAATGTTACTCGTGGTCGGCGGGCTGCAACTACTATTCCATTTTCATTAACTGTGACAGCTACCTTCCTTAGTGTGCCACCATTTCCACACTTTGGACAGAAAATCCTACCAATCTCAGCAGTCACAGTGAAACAGGCATGACACTTGAGTATCCATCTGGAATGAAAATGATTAAAAGATAAGAACACATTACAATTTTGCTATCATGCCGCCTTCAGTGTAGAATGAAAGTATATAGATTAGAAACAATAAACACATGTCATTATATAATTATAATGTAACAAAATGTTGAATAAAACATTTAGGTTGAATATGCATTCGAAATTTTCTTTCACATAGCAAACATAGGTAATCCGTATAACAGTAAATATTTTTGAAGCTACTGAAAGTTACCTGTGCAGCTGATGTATCTGTGTTCCTCCAGGTGCCAGTAAGCGCAAACCCATCTGGAGAAGAACATTTTGCATTGCAAAGTCACCGGTTACACATGCTACACTTGATTCAGACAAAGATCTAACCATCCAACTTTGCTCACTAACATCATCATCAGCATATGAAAAGTCAGCAGCTTCACTGGACTGGCTTGCAATTTCCAAGTGATTTGATTGGCTATCAACTGTATCTATCTCACTATCACATGGTTTAGTGACCACATTTGCATTGCCATCAGGTACTGTTTCCACCAATCCAGTATTGTCTGACTGGAGTTCTTCGGGAGATGAACTTGGTTTATTTTCCTCGTCAAGAGAACCTTCTTCCAGTCTCATTTCCTGAAGAATCTCATATATACTTTCATTGTCTTTGTTCTCTTTTACCACCTGATTATCCTCAGACACAGCATTTTCAACACGTTCAGCATCCCTTTCATGAACTTGCTGATTTAACGCACTAGCATCCTCACCAACATTATCATCCTTTCCCTCCAAATCTTGTTCATCTTGAGTACTGGACATCGACTCATAATAGTCACGTCTAGCTTTCCTTCTCAAATATCTCCTATGAGTACTCCGACTGACAGCCGGCATCCAATCACCAGCATTGTCATCAAACTCGCCCTGCGACGCATTGATTCCATCAGCCACCATTGTTTTCCCCTCAATGTTTATCTCCTTTTTCTTAGACATGTATCTCCTAGGCTTCGTAAAGCCATCCTCACGGCCCTCCTGAATCCCCGAATCAGCTTCACTCGTCCTCTCCACAGAACCATCCACAGAGTGATCATCAGGAGAAGCAATGTTCAAGTTCAGATCCTGCAAAGGAAGGATTCTTGAATTGGAATTCATAGAGTCTTCCGCCTGTTCCAACGCCTCCCACTCTTGCAAATTAGCCACATTAGAACCCCACCCCGGCATGTCCTTCTCAGGCAACCTCTTCACATTCACCGTTTGCACAGGAGGAGGGGCATCCCTGACATGTTTGGTCCCATGAATCTGAGCCTCCAACGTGTAAGTCAGAGCTATGAGCTTGATATCAACATCAGAGAGGGTTTGTAGGTCACCAGTAGCTCTAGCAAATTTGACAACTACAAAAAGGAATATTCACATTAGAATTCCAAATTTCTAACACAATTTGAAGCAACAAACAAGAAACATGAAATAGTATGGTAATGAACAAACGATATTTGAAGTTTGGGGTTAGATAAAATTGAGAATACCTTTATTGATGGATTCGGGGGAGGGTTCCATGGTTTGAATAGAGAAGGGGAGGAAAGAGAGTTTGTGGCGGGAAACGGGGTCACGGATTTCGTCCATGACTTCAGGAATGGATATGAACTTGTCGGCGAGGCCGTGGAGCTTTTCGCCGGATTCGATGACTGCGTTGGCGTCCACGACGGCGACGGAGATGGCATTGGAGGATTCGGTGGTTTCCAGCACTACTGGAACGTTGTGCTGCGGTGGTGGAGGTGGCTGCTTCTTCAACACGTTGCTCCAGCATGACGCTGTCGCCGGAACTGAAGTTGGAGGTTCCTCCATGCTATGCAGAGAAAGAGAGAGAGAGAGAGAGAGAGAGAGAGGCGCGCAAGGGAAGGGGGTGAGTGTGTTTTGATCTCTAAACCCTAGAAGCTAGAACAGGGAAAGGTGTACTGTTTTTATTAAATATTTTTCCAAAATAATACCATAATTAAGTTATTTTTATATTTATAATAATGTAATTTAACAATTTTTTTGTTTATATTTATAACCTTTTACTCTGTTAGTTTATATAAAAAGTTATTGTGAGTAAATTCTTTAAGAAAATATTATAAAACAAAAGAAATAATTTATTCTGTTAAATATATTTTTAGTCCTTTTTTCTATATATAAAAATAATTTTTTAATCTTTATAATTTAAAAAATAGTTGTTTTAGGCAGTTTGTCCTAAATATTATTAAAAATTCATCCTATATTATAAGTCTTTTATATGACGATTTATTTTGATTTTATATTCTAATTATCAAATATCTTATCATATATTTATTTTCCTTTTACTATATCCAATTTGAAAATATTTAAGTATAAAACGTTTGAAAAAAAGGTGGAATATTATATAGTTTTTAAATTTTAACTTTCTATTTTGTAGTGCAAGATATTATATATACAACCTCAATAAGAAAATAATAACAAAAATTGAAATTATCTTTCGTAAGTTTGCAACATAAAAATACATGTCTTATTTTACGGGGATGAAAATGCAGATAGTTTTTCCAGAAATTCTATGATTTGACTCCAAAGAGTAAGTTAGAACATTGAATTAAGAAGTTACATTTTTAGGTTCTTCATAAAGTTTTTATATCTAACCAACCGAATTATTTGAGGAAATATAAACAATAACTGTTGAAATTATTATTATATGAAATTTAATATATTATATTAGAATTATATACTTATTTAACTTTTATTTATTTATTAAACATGTCTATATACATTAAAAAAAGCTTATAAAAATATTAAAAACTATATTTATATTTGTTAAATAAGTCCACAAATAAACTTTTAAATAAGTACTTTTTATGTTATATTATATAAATGTAACCATAATATATATATATATATATATATATATATATATATATATATATATATATATAAAATAAGCGTATTACGTAATAATATAAAACCTTACATTTTTTTAATAAGCTGTTTAAATAAATAATACAATAACTTCACTGCATCTTATATTACAACAAATTTTGAAATAAGTAACTGAAACTTTGAAACAATATACAACAAAACTTCTATTTTTTTTTTTTAAATCAAACTTTAACTTTCTAAAATCTACTAATATGTTTTTTTGGTTTATCGTTATAAATTAAAAGTTGTAGTGAAACTCTCTAATTATGATTTACAAACAATTAATATTACCTACAATTTTGGAAAATTTCCCATTCTAATGCAATTTTATTTGAAAATTCTCAGAATAGGTAAAAAAAATTTAATTACCATCCTGGGTAAATCGTGTCATGTCATCGCGATACCATTATGAAGAAATCGTGCCACACTGACACGATTTTGTTTAGCAGTCAGTGGGATCGTGCCAACATGGCACGATTTTATGAGTTAATTAAAATCGTGCTGATGTGATCCGATTTTAATGTATTTTTTTAACTGAAATCGTGCTGATATGACACAATTTTAGTTCAAAAAAATACACTGAAATCGTGTCACATTAGCATGATTTCAGTACATTTATAATTCCGTGAAATATTTGTGATTAGTGTACATAAGTGATGTAGTGTACAATTTATATAAACCCGTGAAAGCCTTAATAAAATGCAAAAGGGTTATTTTTTTTATTATTGTAAGAGTCTCATATATATATATATATATATATATATATATATATATATATATATATTTAAACTAATATTTAATTATTTAATTGAAAAGAGTTTTTCATTTCATTCTATCAATACCTCATGAATTTATAGAAACTGATAAAAATTTAGAATAATGGGTGTGGTTAAAGTTATTAGAATATTTAAAAATGAAAATTATTACTTATACAAAAATGAACAACAATCAACTATGTGCATTGTGCAGCGCTATGACTGACAGAACTCAGAGTTTGAACTCAGAGTTTGAAGTCCAGGAAATACCTACTCCTCAACTTCGTCGCCAACCTATGTCATACAAAGTCAAATTAAATAAATGGTGGTGTGATTGCAGACAATTTCAAGCCCTGAAGTTGCATTGTCCACATGTCATAACTGTTTATTCATTTTCTCATCTACAGTTAGCCATATTCGTTTCTCCCCTTTACAACAACATTTTAAAGGCCTATGAAATTCAATTCCATATAATTCAAAACCAAGACTATTGGTCTCCTTACACGGGTCTAATATATGATATCTGACTCACACATGAGAAGAAGCAAAGCTGGAAGACCAACTATATGATACCTGACTCCACATTACATCACTTATGTACACCAATCACAAATATTTTGCGAAATTATAAATATACTGAAATCATGCTGAAGTGACATGATTTGCGTAATTTAGTTGAATTGAAATCGTGCTGATGTGGCATGATTTCGGTGTATTTTTTCTGAACTGAAATCGTGCCACCTCAACACCATTTTAGTTCAGAAAAAATACATTAAAATTGTGTCACATCAACATGATTTTAATTAACCCATAAAATTGTGCCATGGTGGCACGATTTCACTGACTACTAAACAAAATCGTGTCACTGTGACACGATTTCTTCCTAATAATATCGCTATGATATGGCACGATTTATCTAGACTGGTAATTAAAAAAAATTACCCATTTAGTGAATTTCCAAACAAAATTGCACCAGAGTGGGAAATTTGTCTACAATCTTCTTAACTTGGTATAGACAAATAATAAAATATTTATCTTTTATAATTAATATTTTTATTTTCTATATTATGAATATGATTAACTATATAATTAATATAGTTGTAATTAAATCCAATCATAATATTTAGACGGTTACGTTTTTATATAAAAAGAATTGTGTTATAATTATAAATTATATCTTTTGACCTAATATTAAACACATGTTGCAACAAATATGTATAATTATCATTCAGATTTCATCATATGTTTTTAAGATATAAATTTTATATCTTTATGTGATATAGTCTTTAATTGGCAATTTTCTTAACTTGACATTTATCTATTTTCACTACGTAATTTAAATCTTGAGAGTTATCTTTAAAGAACAAATTTCTCTGTAGAGTCTCATAAGCTTTGGTGCAACCTGGTGGGAATATAATTGATGAGAGTTTCGTGGGATAATTTGGTTACACATGCCTATAACAAAATAACAAGTTTTGCATATGACATATACTCTCAGTATAGTAAACTATGTTAAGTTTTGAAAATGTACTCACACTAAGGTTCGATCTAATAGAATAAGAGAAAGTTCATTGTCACAAATAAAACTTTACCAAATAAAATTTATTTAATCAATTTTATGTGATCAATAAAGAGTGATATTTATATATTTAAAAAAAACTATTTTTATATATAAAGTAAAATTATTTTTCTTGTTTTAATAAAAAATAGCTTAAAATTTTGATAATTAAATTTCCAATATATATTTTCATGTGAATAATGTTTTGTTAAATAAGAACTTTTGATTAAATTATTTATCTGATTGCACCATTTTGTTATTATAGTAATATATACTTTTGTTAGAAATCTTGTTTTTGTATATTTGTTTATATTAATATCATTAAAAACTTGACATTTTGTAGTAGAGATGTTAATTGTGGTCAATTTAGTCCATTAGAGGTTTACATACTGTGGACTGATTAGGCCAACCTGATGTCCATGCCTGTCCTAATCACTATCAAGTTGCAGGCTGAACTAGTAAACTATAGACCAAATATTTAAAAAATATATTAGAATAATTTAAGTTTACATAAATTTCTGTAAACACTATGAATTAAACTATAAAATTAAAACTATTATATGTACTATATAAACGATAAAAAAATAGAATTCATAATAGTAAAAATAAATTAAAGTTTATCAATTTTTAAAATAAATAAAAGATAAAATTTTAAATTAAACTTAATATATAATTTTATCAATTGCAAGAAAATAAACAATAAAAAAAGGACTAACTCTATCCATTAGAGTCATCTCACTTCTAATAAAAAATAAGTATTTGGGCTTTTAATATAATTAGTAAAGTTTGGTGTCAAGCTATTAATTTTTTTCCCAGAGAATAAATGGGTTGTCTTAAGTTCTAACTTTCTTGAATCTGAGTAAATCATATACCTATGCCAACCATTTATTTTACTTGCCTGTGTTACAGTAAAGTAATATATTCTCAATACTTTGTTTGGGTTGCAACTTATTTGTTCACTGTTGGATAAAAAGAAAAAGCAAAGTTATATCAATAACGGTAAACATAAACTTAACACGTTTATTACTTCATATATTTTGATTGTTTTCATGATATATGATCACTGTTAGTTCTGATCTTTCAGCATTCAATAGTCATATAAAAACTAATTGTTGTCATGATATATCTGTATATGATACAGCAGGAAATTAAAAGATATGTATATCATCATTATCTGTGTCGTACTATAGCATATATAGTACTTCCAAACAAGAGATACAAGAAAATATGAAGAAACATAATAGTTAACAAGAATAGACAAATGAAGAAACATTAGATACATATCAGTGTCATCATTCTTCAGTAGCTGCTGCACAAGAGCCACCCTCATCAAGTGAAAAACCAAGTGGTCACTGGGAACTTGGTATAATAATAACCAACCTACATAAGATATATAGTAAATGAATGCTACTGATCTTGAACCCGCCACTACACATGGCTGTTCAAACAAGCCAGAAATCCAAGATCACTAGAAAACTGACAAGGACCGGGTACAAGGAAGAATGATGCATATGCATGTCATTTTGGATTTGTCGTTGTTGTTGTTGAATCCAAGCTATAATAGGCAAAGAAAGATGGCTCCCAAAGTTGCCAAATAGTTGGGAATTAATCCATAACATAAATGATCAAGAAGGCCAATTAGATGGCTCGTGCTTTAACAAGGTCCAAGCTCATCTCACTTGGATCAGTTGCTTGCATATCAACTTGAATTCCATCCAATTCCCTCTTGAATCTATCCTTGGAACTTGCATACACCATCTTCATCCTCACCTTCGAGGTATCTGGTGACCTGCACCATTAAGCTACTCATTCAAATTGTCTTAATTTGCAATAGTATCTGTTAGTTCTCAGAATTAATGAACCATGCATGTAAAAATGACATACTACATTGTAAGGTCACATATGGTAATCACTTGTTCAACCAGAACTATGAAATCAAAGGCAATTGTATATAAATTGAGTACCATGCAACGAAGAAGATCTTGCTTTTTTGGCAGTTCTCATTAGTTGTGAAGTTAAAATCATAGACAGCATAACGACATTCATTAGCTGGAAAACTGGCCATAAAGTCCTCATAACTTTCCGTGGGGTCCCCTAATTTCTCAACCACCACTTGCTGTTCTTCAATTTTGAACACAATAAACCTGTAACTCCTCTTTGCTTTAAGCTCTTGAAACTTCAGTTTGCAGTCATCATGCACAGCCATTCCGGACGCTGCATTTGCCTGCCCCAAAATTTCATGTCCCCAATTTAATATTCAAGAATACTTATTCATTCTTCATCCTCAGATGAAAAAAAAAAGTGAATTTTGAAAAGCCATGCATGCAAATTCTTTAACTTTCATAGATGAAAATCAAGGTGGGAGAGCGACTTGCTATCATCTTTTGGTAACAGTTATAGGGTATGCAACACATCTTTTTAACAAAGAAGCAAAAAATCTATAACTAACAGCTTCTTAGAATCACATCAGAAATGCACAAAAACTTGAATTTAATATAGATATGTGCAAAATCATCTGTGATATATGTTACATATATACAATGTTGTTCTTTGAAAATGGCATTTGTCTTGAAGATTATGAACAAAACATGGTCAAGAAAGTGTGCAACATAGAGAAAGAAGGGACAGAATGCATACCATTTTGCCAGCAAAGAGAAAGAAGCGCCCTGCGAAATGTGAATGAGAGGAAAGTGATGGGGGCAATGGAGATTGCAAAATGAGAACAATAGACTGAATGAATAGTATGCAGAGAAAATAACGAACAAAGATCCTTGTATATTGCACAACGAGAGGTGCAACTTTTAGAAGACTAAGATAGCATCTCAAAATTAGAAACTTGAGGGAGAAATTAATGGATGGATCTGTTGCAATTTTTTCTTCCGCCACAAGTTTATTTTTATCATTTCACCTTCGTTTCTTTCTTCTTTAATCTATCTGTATATTGTTTCAATTTTTTGTTAACCGCAAATGGGAAAGCACAGATTCTAATAATATCAAAAACAAAATCCTAAGATCAGATGATGAAATCAATTCATATCACTTTTTTATTATCTGTGACGGAATTTAAACTAATTGACCAAATTCTTTACTTGATATTTTTATTTTAATTTCTTTTAGTATTTTAACTTAATTGCACACTTTAATCTCATAAAATCCCTTTTAACTTGAATAAGCATTCAATAGTTTGATTTAAAAAAAATAATATGTGCTAAATTGACTATTCGAACTACTGTTTCCATTTATCACTTACTTACTCGGCAACATGGTTTATCTTATATATACAAAATCAATAAACAAAGAAGAAGAAGAAAACAATAAAGAAATGTTGTTTAGTTTAAAAGTAAAAATTTATCAATAAATCTATCAAATGAAATTTTTTTATTATTAAACAAAGGAAGAAAGAATTAGAATGTTGGAGAATAGTAGGGTGTTAGGAAATTCTTATTAGACATTTATGTGAAAGTAGTTTAAGAGACTATTTAAATGACTTTTTTCCATAAAGAGAGTTTAGGAGAAAAAAATGGAAACAACGAGACGAACTTTCCATGAGTAAGACTAACTTAAATATAAATTAAAAAATTAAACAAACTTTATGAGAGAATTTTACAATTTCTTTTTTGTTATTTTTATCTTGTAGGAATGCTTATGCATAAACTCGTCCAAAATAAGGTACACAAGATCCTTAAATTTTTCATTCACAAAAAGATATATATAAAGGCAGAAAAGGATATTTAAAATTGTACCCTCCTTCCACGCATGTTTTGCTTTTTTATCCAAACTTTTAACATCTTATCTACTAAAGACAGTGTATAACAAATAGTAAATTTATTTGTTATTTTTAATAATAACTTAATAGTCTAATATGAAATGCTTGTATCTTTGATACTTTAATATATACATTTTGATTCATGTAATTTTAAAGAATAAAATATTAAGTGAAAATGCATTTCTTCAAAAAGAAAATAAAGATTTCAAGTAATTAAATCTCTTAAATTCTTGTAATATCATAAAATTCTTTCAAATCTTACAATTTCAGATCTATAAATCCTTTCAAATCCAAATACAAACTTCTAAGGATACAAGTCTTTTAAAATAAAATAAAATCAATGCCTTTTTACAAAATCTTTCAAAATCCACATTATTTTTTATGTGAAAAGTCTTTTGAAATCTAAATTGAATGCACCTTCCAAAGAACATCTCTTTAAATCATTCTTGACAAAATAAGATTTCAGTCCCAAGAAGTTAACCTGAAGCAATGGGAAAGACATCCATAAAAATTTGTTCGATATATGCAATGATCTCTTTACAAACTGGGTTTTGTAAGGTTGATAGATATAAATCCACTTAAGAAGAAAAAGATCGTTGTTTTACACTGATATTTAGAGCAATGAAGGACCACATAAGTAAAGTAGAGGTCATTTTCCTTTGTTCAAAGAATCCCAAAGCACAGCCAGATCAACATTGCCTCCTGAAACTACTATTCCTATATGGTTGCATTCCTTCCAAGAAGGATTCTTCTGGAAGGTATCGGATAGAACAGCAGCAAGGCCAATTGCTCCACTTGGTTCTACAACAACCTTAAGAATTTCAAAACACAGTTTCATAGCTTTTATTATTTCACTGTCTTCAACAGTTATAATGTCATCAACAAGATCTCGTACTACAGGCCTGTTCCATCATAACATAGTGCATTAGCAAACATGACAAATCAAGAGAAGAATAAAAATCAAAACGAGAAGAGGAATGTTAAAAACAAATCGCTCTATAAAATAATAGTAAATTGAAGAAAAATTATGACAGAGAGAACAAAAAAGGAATATTTTCAGTTTACTATCTTAAATACTAGAGATTTTTTACCACGTGAAATCTCCAAGAAATGCTCGAAGACCGTCTGCTATAGTATTTGTCTGAGGCAATCTTATTATCCTCCCAGCTGCTTTAGATAGTGCGGCATCATTAGCCCCTTTAGGTTCAGCAGCAAAAATACGAATAGCTGGGTTGATGGACTTGGCAGCCAATGCTATTCCAGATATCAAACCACCACCTGCATTTTCATTCGTCCAAAAACCAAGAAGAAGATGCTGAAATTAATGCAAATTTTACAGCATTTGGTTGACAATTTGACTGTAAAAAAGTGAACAAACCACTTATGGGTACCACTAGCGTATCTATATGTGGAACTTGCTCCAGAATCTCCAAGGATATGGTACCCTGGCCACTGCAAGAACAATCCAACATATTTAAAGTGCAATTGTGCGCAAGTCACACATTCCTATAGCATGAGCCTACTAATATGTCAAATTTCTTATGTTGAGTAGAACTGACAGTGACATAATATCATAGATTTATCTTACAGCTTAGCAATTGGAGGAGCTTCTACTTTTAAGAACTGGAAAAAGATTGGCCAAATGCTACCTTATATACACTACTTGATCTAATTGGTAAATTGCTATGAAAAGAATGTGCACACCCCAAGTTTATCCCCCAAAAGAGTTGAATGACAGGGCATCTAGACAGAAACAAATTATACAATAGTCAACATTGTACTTGTACCTTAATATGCGTCCATCATTGTACGGATGTATAAAGATAGCACCAGTTTCTTGCCACACTTTGTTTGCAACTTCTTCCCTGGATTGAACAGAGGCCTCAGACCAGACAATCTGACCACCATACCGCTTTACATTCTCAATTTTGCAAGTTGGGGCATTTTTTGGAATAACAATATATGAAGGGATCCCCCGTAGTTTAGCAGCTAAAGCCAATGCTGCAGCATGGTTTCCACTGATTTTGTAGAACACGATCAGAAGAGCTTAACAGAATCTGATCAGAGAAAAAAAATATAGATTTACTATCAAACCTGCTATGTGTTACAACCCCTTTAGAAGCATCTTCATCATTGAGAGAGAACACAGCATTGCAGGCACCTCTAAATTTAAAAGCTCCCCTGATGGCCATAGAATACAAGAGGAAGTATGTCATCATCTTTTCTAAATGTAGAAGTAAACCAACAACCCCAAAAGAGAATAAGAGATGAAAAATAGCATCCTAAATTTTGTGCAATCCATAACATATCCACTTCTCACCCCTTTTGTAAACATTCACACTTAAAGTAGAGCTGCCTTCCTGACATAACATTCAGCGAAGTGGAGGACAGAACCGGAGTTTCATGAACCAATGATTTGATTCGGGCATGTGCTTCTTTTATGGAGGAAATATCAGCAGCATATTTTCCTTTTGTTATTTTGTTCTCTTCTTCCATCTATGTAATTGGTCTCTGAAAGTCAACAAAAGACAGATCAGTGTGCAGCAATGTGTCCCACCATTACCAAGCAACATCCTTTCCATATACTAAAATATGAACACATTGTAGGTAACTAGATATATTAACCTGCATTTTGATGGCGTGAATGTTTACATATGTCAAAAAAGTTACAGATGCTAAAGACCCAACTCACCTAAATTTTTATAAACCTAAAGATATCAAATTTGTACGAAAATAAAACGGAGATTAGACTCAACCCACCAGATAATTCTCTTATGATCTCAAATTGAAAATTCCCATAGTAGAGTGGGGCAATTACAGTGTGGGGAAAATTGGTAGAAACATGGATGAAAAACATTGATACAGCGTTTAATGTTTATAAGAATCTGACAAAGGGAATCTTGTATGTTTGAAAAGTAGAATCTTGAGAAAAGAGATTCTGAAACTGAAATGAACAAAGAAAAGAGGTTCGGAATCCGAAACTTACTAACGAGCAGTTCTTGTTGGTGGCTGTCGTACTCCTCCTCTCTCATTTCCACTTCCTGTCTCCTTAATATCTCCGCCGAAATATTTTTCGGTCATTTGCATATTTTTTTTGTTTTTTATTTTAATTTTTAAAGACATTAATCGCATGATTAAGTATGTTTTTAATAAGTGATTTTTTTTTCATTTTGACTTCTATAAATATTCTGTAGAATTTAAAAATCAATGTTTTGAGTTTTTATAGATAGAGTTTAGTTTAACTTTTTGTAATTTTATTCTTTTATGATTTAAAATTACTATTTTTTTTTGGTATCTAAACATTCATTTAAGAAAGATAAGTCATGTTTATTTTAAGAATATTGAAGAAAATGCTATGTTAACATTATATCATCTACATTAATAGATAATATTTGAAATAATCACTCGAAACATGAACAGGAACGTTATAAAATATTAAAAGTGAAATAATAATTCTTGTTCTTAGAGAAATTAAAAATTTATAAAATCAAAACTAAATTTTGTTACTTTACACACACTAAAAATATATGAAAATTTTAATTAACTTTGTGAATAAAATAACATGTTTAAAGATTGAGATGGTAAAGTTTTCACTCAATTCAAACCTCCTTAGCCCATTCAAAAATTGGTTGGACGAGGACGAATGTATTTTTGTATTCGACTCAAACCCCAATCAACGAATTTAGAAAAGAGAAAAGTTTTAACAAATATTTATTCACTTTATTTGTCTTAAATTTATAATCCATATAAATTATTTTTTTTCTAATAAAACTAGCAAATTAAGAAAAAACTTAAAAGGTTGTCCTTAAGATTGAATTATGGAGTGTATTTGGCTTGGTTTTGAATCCAGCCAATATTTTGTAATTTTACCAGTTTTATCATTTTGATATCTGTAACAAAAGAATATGAAAAAGTTATTTTTTTAATCCATGATGTGGCCAAATTTTAGTGAATGGGTACCATGTAAACATAAAAAGGTAAGATGGTATTTTTTTTACTCTTTTTCCTAATTAAAAAAATACTTTTTGTAAAAACTAGTTTTTCATAACGTAAAACAATACAAAACTAGTTTTTTTAGTAGATTTAATTTATTTAATTTCAAGTAAAAATTTTGTTTCAAAATTATTGCCTTTTCATAAAGACCATATTTATTCAAATTTAAAATTTGGATATTATCATGATTTAGATTTGGACTACTTGTTAGAACAAATTGTTACTACTTATACTAGCCAATATAATTAGTATCTTCTACTAATAATTTTTTATTTGTTTACTAGTAGAATTAAAAAAGTTAAGAGTATAACGCTGTGGGAAGGTACAACTGGTCACAAAGGCTTTGTCTTTGCCTCTTGCTGTTATCGTTCTTACTTTTTTTTTTTTTTTTCAATTAACGTTGTGATTTTTACGTGTAAGCCATGAATCAGGAGCCAATTAATTACGACATTAGTATTAAACTTAGGTATGATGTAAAAGGTTGTGGAAAATGTTAACAAGTAAACTACAAAACAACTTTCGTTTACTCCGAACACAAATTATTTATTTATTTAAATTTTTGGTCTGTTCTTTTCGTTCTGCGCTGAAATAGATTTATCATATAGTCAACGAAACGTCATGACCAACGTTTCCCCTTTGTTTAGACATGGGAAAGAGTACAGAATATTTTAAGATTTAAATCAAAGATAATTTATTTATAAAATCCATTTGTTTCCATTCCATTTTTTATTAAATCAAAGCATTTTTTAATTTAAAAAATCTTTTTCTCTCTTAGTGTTCTTGTCTTATCCAAGTTGAGCATAGGAACAGTGCTTATTAATAATGCCTTGGTGTTTATATCATTATGTATTTTAAGGTTTATAAGATAAGATATTAAAACATTTTGGAGTTCGTTTTATTTAAAATTTGCAAAGTTACCTAGGATATATAAATTTGGAAGTGTAGATTTTCATATACTTTATTTTCCTATTTTTGCAAAACAAAATCCTGTTTTTTTTTTTCTTTTCATGATTTGAAATTTTCAAATATTTTTATAAGAATATTAAAATTTAATAATTTATAAATATATTGAAATTTCTAACACACTTTGTTACTTTTTAATTTGCTTCAAAAAAACTATTAATGTTTTTTTGAATGTTTTCTGAACATACTTATAAGTGCCGTTTTAAGACACAGAAAAAAAAAAACACATCTTAAGTGAGATTTTAGATTGCTAATGAGGCATTTGATTTTTTTATTTTAATATTTCTCCAAATAAACAATTATCGCGATAGAATAGTCCTAGTATGAAGAATAACTAATAAAGATAGTTTAATAAATCGTTAAGAAAGGTATTTACTATTTTTATTAGCTTTGTAAAATAAAAGTGTTACTTAATTTAAAACAGAATGAGTAATTTATAATTTAAATAAAAAACGTCAATTATTTTCTTATTAGAATAGTCGTAGTCCTATTTTAGTTAATCATCATCACAATGAGAGTAATTCTCTCTCAATATAATTTAAAATATATAACATCATAATGATTGGAAATTTAAATCTCTTTACTAACGAACACATTTTATCATTTATGTCAATGTTGGCAGAATATTGGTAATATAAAAATTCTATTAATAACATGTTCATTGTAGTTTTTATTTATAAAATTCATCCAAGAAACAAAAAAAATATTTATTCATACATTAATAAAAATTTAAATAATAATAATAATGTGATATTTTATAATTAAATAAAAAATAATCTTTCAAGTCCATGATTAAATGAAGTCCCGTAAGCATAGGACCCACAGGCAACCTTAGACGTATGCATTTGCATTTCCATAATAATAATAACAACACAAAATATTCCTGAGTATAAATAAGTCTTACGTTAATCAATGTTCATCCCGTCTAATTATCTATTAATTTCATTTTCTTGTGACCTATGCACCTGGTATAACATGATAAACATTCAACACATTTTGTTGTCGTGACATTTATCAATCAAATTATTACCTCCATATATGTTTAATTAGAAATGTTATATGATATTATGAGAAATAATATTTTTTGTTAGGTCAATGTTTTTTATAAGAGGTATGAGAAAGAATATACTAGAACGAAATAGAGTCCAGATTCAGTGACAAATATTTTGAATTTGAATCGACATCAAATGAGTGTAATTATTATATGAAAATAATAAAAAAATAAATTAGGAAGCATAAAAGGAGAAGAGCTAGGGTGTGTTGGTGAAGGTGTTGTTGGAAATGGGAAGTAAATTTTTAGCGTTAGCTTGCTTGCGTAAGAATGAGGGTTCAGGTAATCTTTCACCTCGTTCTCATTATCCGTCGATGCCGAGATATCCGAAAGGTGTGACGGAAGAAGAAGGAAGCAGCAACGTTTTGCTCAAAGCACTTTTCTCGGTCACCGGAATGACTTGTTCGGCCTGTGCTGCTTCCGTCGAAAAAGCGGTGAAACGTCTTCCCGGAATTCGCCAAGCTGTTGTTGATGTTCTCAACAATCGCGCTCAAGTCCTCTTCTACCCATCCTTTGTTAATGTACGTAATTCTTATTCTTCTTCTTCTTCTTCAATTCATCATTGTGCATGTCTCGCTTTGGCTGTTTTTGAAACCCTTGCATACTACACCTTTCGCTGTCAAATTTTGCTTTCAGAGGTAGATTCGATTTAATTACTTTTAGTTACCTAATTTGTCTTCGTAGAACTGGAATGATATTGATGATTAATGTCTTGTTGAAGCTCTGTATGATTTCTTAAACTAATATTTAATGAGAGTTTTGGTGGAAAAAAAAAAGATAATTTACTTCAACATTAATTTAGTTAATTAAATTTCTATAACTTAATCAAGTTAACTCGAGTTTTTTTTTTTTTTCAATTTTGAATTATTTATGGCTACAATAAATTATTTTAAAATAAAAATATTGTCTTTAAAAAGTTGATATTATAATATGTATGATTTTAACTCACTCTATAACCGTCATCTTCTTCATTATGCATTATTTTTCCTTTATATATGTTGTGGTGTTCTCACTTTTATTGTTAGACCACACTTATGAACTCTTTCATATAATTTCACATTTTGTCACAAACCTTCCCAAACTTCTTACTCTTCAAAATTATTCCACTTCTAACATAATCTCATAATTGGATAATATATGCATAGTTATGGGAAGTCTCACCAACATATAAATACTTTGTTGTTACTGCTTATCGTAATTTTTAATTTATTTTTCTTGCAAATTTATTTATTTGTATGGACAAAATTGAGTGTTTGTGCTACCTATCATTTGATTAATATTTACTTATACAATTTGTTTGTAAATCAAACATGGCATGTTATATATATATA